>Ga0156396_1140_pt1 | contig 30432 bp, 25 predicted proteins | sample RifOxyA3_FD_108040 | JGI IMG/M metagenome (GOLD analysis project Ga0156396, IMG submission 108040) | Elusimicrobia bacterium RIFOXYA12_FULL_57_11 | reverse complement strand
AGTTTTTTTTCCGGCAGCCAGTTCAGGAAGCTGTACACTGCCAGCAGCGCGTAGAAAAGCGTCCCGAGATCGGTATTGCCTATCCCGGAAAGAGATGTAACAACCGGCACCGTGTAAAAGATGGCAGCAGCCAGTAACGCGGCGGGGCGTTCCATGAATTTGCGGGCCAGGATGTACACCGCAGCCATGCAGAAAATCCCGGCAATATAATGAAAGAGCCTGGCGGTCTGTATCGAGCCGGCGGCCGCCAGCGCGGCATACTGCATAAGAATCCCGGAGGGAAAGTACTGGGCGGATGCCCCGGGAATGGAATAAATGGCATGGGAAACCAGCCATTTGGCCGGGATCCCGAGATGTGTACTCGTCTCATCTTCCGCTGTAGGCGGACAATAGTTAAAGAGCAGGTTGCCAATAACGGCCAGCAACAGGATACAGAGCAGCGCTTTCTCCGCCCGGGAGAGAACCCTGATTTTCTCTCCCAGTTGCGTCATCCAGGTGCCGAGCAGGCTGATGTACCCGGCAATCTCCCTGCGTGTCAGCCATAACATGGCCATCCCCATGAGAATGAAGACCGGGCGGTAGAAAAGGCCCATGTAACCCAGCGCAAAGGTTAAATAGGAGATCGCAAACATCCCGATGCCAGCGGCAACCAGGAAATCACCTCCGGAGACCTCGCCGCCTGTCCGGCCAAAGAACACCTGTACCCTGCGTCCCAGTCCAGCGCAGGCCAGGACATACGCGGCGATGAGACAAAGATCCAATGGTAGCGTGAATATCATTTAAAAAAAGCGACAGCCTTAAGGAACACCATCTCTATATGGCTGGTGGAAATGACGTGGTAATAATATGCCAGGAAATTCAGGGCGGACCAGGAAATAATTATGGCGAACAGAGTTTTCTTTTCCATTTATTTACCCTGCCGCGCCTCCCCGGCCTTCCGCTCGTAAAAATCAAGAAGCTCCTGATGGCTGGAGAACCATTCTGCGGTTTTCCTGAAGCCGCCGGCAAAATCAAAACGCGGATACCAGCCGAGTTCCCTCCGTATTAGGCGGTTGTCACAACCCCAGGAGGTTGTATCCCAGACACGGTTTTGCATGGCGCCCCATTGGGGTTCCGTTTTAACACGCATAGCATTACGGACAATATCAACCGTTTCGCGCATAGTTACCTGAGTACCGGTTCCCACATTATAAACAGCCCCGCGTTGCGTATCCCCGCGCGAGGCCGCAAGAAGATACGCGTCACAGACATCCTCAATGTAAACGTAATCATGTGCCACCTCAGGAGCCACCAAAGGGGGCAGCGTGCCTTTTAACCCGTTAAGGACAAGCGCCGGCACCAGCCGCCCCGGCGCTTCGTATGGACCGTATACAGAATAAAGCCGCAGGGTAACCACATGAGCGTTCCCGCTGCGGGCGGCATAGCGGCAATAATCAGTGCCCGCAGCCTTGGTCACGGCATAGCAGCTGTTGGGCTCGGGGCATTCACTTTCTCCTGGGGCGTGGTCTTTGAAACCGTATTCGGAAGAAGACCCTGTATTCACGAAAGCCTCGAACCCGCGCTCAAGGCAGGCCTCAAGAAGATTTATAGTGCCGGAGACGTTAGTGCGCACCATAGCGTCCGCATCCGTCTGCCAGGAATAGGCTCCGTGCGCGGCCAGGTGGAATATCCAATCCGGGCCGACCTCTTTTACTATCCCGGATAGCCTGGCCCTGTCATCCAGATCTGACTCATGAAAAGCGAGTTTCTCCTTTATGCTGTCCAACCGCCAGGCCATGCACCCCGGGCGCACCAGCATATGCACTTGGTGCCCTTCCGCCAGCATGCGGCGCGCAAGGTTAGCGCCGACAAAACCTGTACCCCCGGTTAATATCACCTTTTTCATCACACCACCACCGTATTGGATTTCACAGCTATAAGGTACATATTTCCCAGCGGGACATTAATCTTAAGCTTTCCGAATCCGCTATTCTCCAACATCAGAAGTACGGTCCGCTTCAACACTGCCGGCAGCGGCAGCAACCGCGCCAAGTAATTGAGCGAATAAGTATTGAACGCGGTGCCGGCCTCCGCAACCCTGAACCCGCGGCTTTCCACCAGGCGCGCCAGCGTCCCGTCTCCGTAGAGGAATGTATGCTCTATGTCCACTATCGGGCTGCTTTCCCCCAACAACCGGGCTGAAACGGCGTCAGCGTTGTGATTAAGCACAAGCATTACTCCTCCAGGCCGGAGCGCACGCAGACAGCAATCCAGCAACTCCCCCGGCTCCGGAATATGGTCCAAAACCTGGAACATACAGATAACATCGAAATGTCCGTCAGGGAACAGTCCGGGCCGCATGACCCCGACATGGATATGCTGGCCTACCGCGTCAGCTGCTCTGGCGGCAGCCGGACCGCTGGGCTCAACTCCGCGGACTTCGGTAAAGCCTCGCGCAAGCGCCTCTTCCAGAAAGAAACCGCTGCCACAACCTATCTCCAGCAGGGACTTCGCCAGCGGCAGATATTTCCCGGCCTTCTCCAGGTAGCGCCCATAAGTGCGGCGGATGCCTGGTATCTCACTGGAATAGTCCAGCGAACTCTCGGCATAAAGCCGTGAAATGGCATCCGTGTCGGCCACAGGGTCCGAGCGGATCAGGCCGCATAAGTTGCATTTCACAGTGCGATAATGAACCCTGTCCGGGGCGCGGCGGGCCGAAAATACGGCCGGATTAAACGCAGCCATATCAAAACTTGCGGGATACAGTTCGGTCGCGTTTCCGGCGGTCCTGCAGATGGGACAACGCGTGGAACGCAATTCAACGCTCGGCATCTTTTCCCGGAACGTAGTTAAGATAGCTCTCCACCACGTAGGGAGGGCGGCGCTTAACCTCATCGTATATATGGGAGAGGTAGGATCCGATTATCCCCAGACAGAGCATCTGTATGCCACCCATAAAAAGCGTGAGTATTATTACGGTTGGAAAGCCGTGAGGGGCCAGGTCCGGATAAAGCAGGCGCACCGCCACCTGCCCAAGGATAGCGACAAAGGAGCCGGCGACGGCAAGGAAAGCCAGCCAGATTATAAAATCCAGAGGGGCGTAGGAAAAAGAGAATATCGCCTTACGCGCCCAGTCAAGGTTGCGCAGAAAGGAATTAGTAGTGCTGCCGAACATACGCTCGGGCCGCATATACGGCACCCCAACCTGTTTGAACCCGGCCCAGGCACGCAGTCCGCGCATAAACCGGTTACTCTCCGGCAAACCATTAAGCACATCGGTCACCCTGCGGCTGATCAGAGAAAAATCCCCGGCGTCCAGCGGAACCGGCAGATAGGAAAGAAAATGAAACACCCTGTAAAACATCTTGTAGGCGGACTGCATCAGCAACGAAGCCTCCCGCGTCTCCCTTACCCCGTAAACCACGTCATACCCCTCCCGCCATTTATGATAAAAGCCCTCGATAACCTCCGGCGGATCCTGGAGATCCCCATCCATCAGGATCACGGCGTCACCCGAGGCTATGCGCATACCGCTTGTGAAAGCATTCTGGGAGCCGAAATTGCGCGCGTGATTGATCACCAGCAGCCTGTTATCCGCAGCGGCAAGCGCGGCCAGCACTTCGCGCGAATTATCAGGGCTACCGTCGTTCACGAAGATTATCTCGTAATCGACTCCGAGCTTCGCGAAAACTGCGCGAAGCCTTGAGTACATTACCGGCACCGCCTGGGCGTCACGGTAGCAGGCGATAATAGCGCTCAACTTGGGTTTTGTTTCTGACATACAGGTTATTCCCCCCGCCCGGCAAGTTTCAGCGCCGCCTCCGCCAGGGAACCGCGGTCCAGGCCGCATGAGCGGTTCATATATTCCTCGCTTCCTGAAAACCCGGCCGGCATATCCTTTATTCCGCGCCGCAGTAGCCTGCAGTGCAGCCCTCGCTCCGCTATCACTTCAGCTACGAGCGAACCGAGCCCGCCATTCAGATAATGCGCTTCCACGGTCATAACCGCCTTGAATCTCCCAAGCAGCACGGCCAGGTCTTCGGCAGGCGCAGGGTTCACTTCCGCTATAACCGCCACCGTGCAGGCTAATCCTTTTGCGCGCAGCTCTTCTGCGGCCGCGACAGCTTCCCTGGATATAGCGCCCATGGCAAGGATCAAAAAATCATCTCCGGTCGCCGTTATCTGGACTCGCCCTCTGTCGAAACGCCCGTCCAGGCCCGGGATAAGCGTTTTAGCGTCCTTCCCCAGCCTGTAATAGACCGGGCCGGAAATGTCCCAGGTGGCGAGCAGGGCCGAACGGGCCTGCAGGTAATCGGCGGGTGAAATAACGGTCAGGCCGGGTTGCGCGCGCATGACGGCGACATCCTCTATCGCGTAATGAGTGATTCCGTTATGACCGTACTCGAAACCGCCGCCCACTCCGACTACGCGTACCGGCAGCCGGTGCAGTACCGGGCCGTTGCGGAGGAACTCGTAAGGCCTAAGGGCGGAAAACGTGGCGATGGAATAAACGAAAGGGACAAACCCCGCCTCTGCGAGCCCCGTGGCAACTCCGAGCATATTCTGTTCTGCCACACCGCAGTTCAAGTAACGTGCAGGGAATCTTTCAATAAAAGGCTCAAGGGCCAGATAACCGATATCGCCGCTCAACAGCAGCACTCGGGGATCACGCTCCGCCAACTCCACAAGGGTGTCGATAAAGGCTTTTCTCATTTAAGTTTCTCTATGCAGGAAATCGCCAGAGCGTATTCTTCATCGGACATAGGCCAATAATGCCATTTTATCTTTCCTTCCATGAACTCCACGCCGCGGCCGAAAATGGTGCGCGCTACTATAACACGGGGCCTGTCTGCGGGAGGTGCCGCCAGAGCGGCCGCCAGGGCGGCCACGTCGTGCCCGTCAGCCTCAATAACATCCCATTTAACGGCGCGCCAGCGCTCCGCCATCGGTGTCATTGAAAGGACCTCTTCCGTATAGCCGAAAGCCTGCTGCCCGTTGAGGTCAACTATAGCGGTCAGATTAGACAGCTTATGGTGCGCAGCGAACATGGCGGCTTCCCACACCGAGCCCTCGTTGCACTCCCCGTCGCTCAACAGCGCGAAAACGCGGCGCGGGGAATTCTGAAGCCGGGCGGCCAGCGCCGCCCCGGCAGCCATTGAAAGTCCCTGTCCGAGCGAACCCGTGGAGAAATCCACACACCCCAGAGAACTCTCCGGATGAACGCCCAGCGCGGAACCGTCTGCGCAGAACGAATCCAGTTCCAGTCGGGAAATAAAACCCCTGAGATACAGCGCCGCATAAAGCGCCAGCGCGGCGTGCCCCTTCGAGAGAATAAAACGGTCGCGTTCCGGCTCCTTGGTCCTGAAGGCTTTGATAACTCCGCAATACAGTGCGGCCATAACGTCCGCCACCGAAAGGGCCGAGCCTATGTGGCCGACATTCGCGCGTTTTGACTGCTCAAGTATTATTTTCCGGATGCCGTAGGGCGTTATAGAAAGCAACATACCCCCCATGAACCTTGCTTTACCGTCTGTATTTGTCTTATTAAACAAAATTTACCTGCCCGATATCCAATGAGGATTTTGCGGCAAAAGGGAAAAAGGTATACAATTACCCTAACAATGCAGAATATGGACAAGTCCTCTATCGCCGCTTTCAATAAAGATGTCTTGAGCAACAAAGGCTATCTATACACCACCAACGACCGCCTGAGCAGCAAAATAGCAAACCGCCGCCTCACCGACGTGGTCCTGGAGTGCGTAGATTTAAAGAACCGCAGGGTCCTCGACATCGGATGCGGTGACGGGACATATACCTTTGAACTTTTGGACCGCGCGGCGCCACTTTCCATGACGGGGGTTGATGCCGCCGCGGAAGCCGTCGCTCTAGCCACGAACAAAAGAGGCGGACGAAACCTGGACTTCATAACATGCGGCGCCGACAAGCTGCCGTTCGCCCCCGACAGTTTCGATATAGCCCATATGCGGGGCCTGCTGCATCACCTGGGAAATCCGATAGAAGTGCTCCGTGAGGCCCTGCGCGTCGCGCCCGAAATAATCATCGTCGAACCCAACGGATACAACCCCGTGCTAAAGCTGATCGAAAGGTTTTCATCCTACCATGTTGCGCACCTGGAGAAGTCCTATGCGCCTTCCACGCTGCATGGCTGGATAAAAAGCATGGGGGCGGGGATCTCGGTGCGCAGGTACGCAGGACTGGTGCCTTTTTTCTGTCCCGAAGTCCTGGCCAAAACCCTGAAATTAATAGAGCCACTGGTGGAAATCACACCCTTGGCCAGGTCTCTGGCCTGCGCCGTCCACGTCATTGTGGCAAAAAGGAACTGACCGGACCTGACGATACGGGATGCGCACAAATGCTTAAAACCGACACTCTCATAATAGGCGCAGGCCTGGCCGGGCTGACGGCGGCAAAGACACTTGAAGGGAAGAGAGACTACCTGGTCGCGGAACGCGCGGAGCACCCGGGCGGACTGGCCTCCACCGTAAAGAAAGGCGGCTTCCTTTTTGACTATTCCGGCCACCTGCTGCACCTGCGCTGGCCTAAAACCTCGAAATTAATTCTTAACGCGCTGGCCGGCAACTGTGCCCGGATAAAGCGTGACGCCCGCGTGTACTCCCATAAATGCTGGACGCCTTTCCCGTTCCAGGCAAACCTCTCCGGCCTGCCGGCCCGGGTTAAGTCCGAATGCGTCAGCGCCTTCCTGGCGGCTTATAAAAAAAACCTTAACGCCGCCCTGCCCGCCGCCAGGCCGGAAACTTTCACCGCCTGGACACGCCGGGTCTTCGGTGCGGGGATCTCAAAACATTTCATGCTGCCCTACAACGCGAAACTCTGGCAGTATCCCCTGGAGCGCCTGACCACCGAATGGTGCGCCCCTTTTGTCCCGGTTCCTAGCCCGAAAGAAGTAGTAGAAGGCGCCTACGGCGGCAAATCCGGAAGCTTGGGCTATAATACAGTGTTCAGCTACCCGCAGCGCGGCGGCATAGGCGCGCTGTCCACCGCCATGGCCAGGGGCCTTGGCGGCCTGCGCCTGGGGCTGGAAGTGGAGAGCGTCAACCTGGCAAAAGGAGTGGCAAACGTAAAACATTTCGGCCCGGTGCATTTTAAACGCCTCATCAACACTTCCCCGCTCAACCAGTTCATAAACTGCGCCGAAGACGCGCCCGCAGCGGTAAAGCGGGCCGCAGCGGCGCTGCGGCACAACACCGTCTATGTGCTGAACCTGGGGATAAAAGGCGTGAAATCCGGCATGCACTGGGGCTACTTCCCCGGCGCGGATTTCCCCTTTTACCGGGCCGGGATCGCCTCCAATTTTTCTGCCCGCCTGGCGCCCCGCGGCTGCGCCTCGTTCTATATTGAAATAGCCACGGACGGCCGGGGCCTTGACCTAGCGTCGGCCGAGGCCGCCGTGATCTCCGGCCTTAAGGCCTGCCGGCTTATTAAAAGCGCGGGGCAGATTGTGGAAAGGATGTGGCTCAAGATCCCCTGCGCTTACGTGGTCTACAACCGCGAACGCGCCCAGGCCCTGCCGGTAATTTCCAACTGGCTCAAAGAGAAGAAGGCCTTTTCCATAGGCCGCTACGGGGCCTGGAAATACTCATTCATGGAAGAAAGCGTGAAAGAAGGCCTTGAAGCCGCAGAAAAGATACTCCACGGCCATTGACGGCAGCCTCCCCCAGTTAAAAAAGAACTCCGCGCCCCGGCTCCGCCTTGGGCGGGATCAGCGCGCGCCCACGGAAGCGGCATCAGTTCCGCAGGCGGCCACTTCATAGAGCTGAAGGCGGGTTTCCAAAGCATACCCGCCGCGCTCGTCGGTGTCGTTGTACGGCCGGCGCGGAAACACTTTCTCCTCGACAAGTTTCCCCTGCTTTGCGGAAACGGAACACCCCGTTCCGTGGTCGAGGTTGCAATCAAGCCCGTGATAGAACAGGACGCGCCGCGGTTTCACCCCCGGTCCCGCTGCGGCCGCGCCGGCTATGGCGCAAAGGTCAGGGTTCTGCTTTTGTACTACCACCGGTGCCGCTAGCTCCTGCCCGAATACCACATATTCAAATTCCTCACCCCGGCCGCGGCCATGCCCACGACGGGTAACCTGGCTGACGAATATGCAGTCAGGGTAACGCGCCGTTAGTTCCGCAAGGTACCTCACCTCGCGCTGCAGGTCCATATCGATAGTGGCGCCCGGCGAAAATGTTTTTTTAGCTCCGAAAAGAGAGAAGTTGCCGTTCACCGGGGGAGTAAGCATCAATATACCTAAAACCACCAGTCCGATCTTGCGCCAGTAGGGAGCCCAGGCGTTGTCACGCGCCAGATCTTCCACCTGTTTCCATCCCAGGACAGCCAGGAACATGACTATCGGAGTCAGGGCCGTTGAATAGCGGATAATCTCAAAAAACACACGGTGCGAGGCGTCATAATAGACCTTATAAAGTATTATCAGGGAGACCGGCAGCAGGCAAAAACGCCGCCAATGGCGCAGCGAGTAAATAACGCCCAGCAGGAACAGCACTATCACGCCCAGTGGAAGATAGGTGAAAAGAAAAAAAGGCAGATTAAAAAAAGATAATTCAAGCGGATTTATACCGCTGAATAACCACCGCAAGCCCGCTCCGGTTTTATCGGTCACTGATATTATTAATAACGGCAACACCAGGAAAGACAACAGGAACACGGCCGCAAGACCGCCCCAGGATAAACCCGCCAGCCTCCGCGTAAATTTCACAACCATTTCAAGGAGACCGCTCTCGATGTTTTTCAGCACGGCCTCTCCCGAAAAAACCCTGGTTAAAACCACGGCCAAGGCTATGAGGCCCAAGACGGCGTACTCAAACCGCGTAAAGAGGACAAGGAGAGTGCTTGCAGCAAGGAGCGTTACCCCGCAAAGGGTCCGGAATTTCGATCTTCGTTCACAGTAAAGAGCGTCCCCGGCGGCCTGATATACCGCAAAGACGGCCAAGACCCCGGTCCAAAAATAAGTATTGAGCAGGGCGGCGGGCAGTTCAGACAACGCCGTTATCCTGGAAACGATATTACCGCAATTGACGCACCCCAGGATAAGGACCACAGGCATGAACCGCAGGATATGCTGGGCGACAAAAAAGAACAGCAGGCAATTTGCCAGGGTCAGGGCCAGGTTAATGGAAACTATCCAGCGCAGCCGGTGAATTTCCGGCATATCAGACAGCTGAACCAGCCAGGAAAAGTTCTGCCCGGCATGTGTATTAAGGCCATACAATTGCGCGATATTCCCAAACCCGCCACCTTCCTGTACGGCGGTAACAAGATCCGGGCTTATCCGCGCCCACCCCAACGACAACAGGGCAACGGCGGCCGCTGCCGCGGAGAGAACAGCTCCCAGGAAGATCCACCGCGCCCCTTTACCGCCGCACAGGCCAATGTCGACCAGCAAATACACAGTCAACGTTAACACAAGCCCGTTGGCGGAAAAGAAAAATATGTCCGCCATTACGGTGCAGTCCTCAAATGTGCCCGCAGCAGACGCCTGCCTAACGGTGAAACGATAACAAGGGAAGCGAAGGCTTCCAGTATAAGCCCGGCCCAACCGACACGTGAACGCCCGTCATAACGGCCCAGCTTTTCATATGGAACACAAACACAACGAGCGCCCAGGGCGCTCAGGACCGCCGCTAAATTAGCTGTGCGGACCCCGACGGCGGCCATGTTCTGCGCCATCGAGCGGGACATCAGGCAATAACTTCCGGCGCCAGCCGGCAAGGAAGCTCCCAGCAAACCGAGCGCCCACCTGTATACCAAGTTGCCCGTCCGGAACCATATCCCCTCATTGCGTTTTGTTTTTACCGCAAAGACAACAGTTTCCCCGTCTTCCACCTGGTCCAGCCTCCGCACCAGATCTATTATTTTTTCCGGCGGGTCCTGCAGGTCCCCGTCCAGGACCACGGCCCAATCCCCGCGCATTTGCCTCAGGCCTTCCCTGGTGGCGCCGAACTGGCCATGGTTGACGTCCAGGCGCAAAACGCGTACCCGCGGGTCCGAAGCCAGGCCCTTCAGGATAACCGGAGTATTATCTCCGCTTGCGTCGTCAACCAGTAGCAGTTCCACGGAGCAGCCGGCAGCTTCACCAGAAGCAAGACAGCGGGAGGCAAGTTCGGCAAGGACCTCCTGCTCATTATACAGCGGGACAATTATGCTAAGTAATTCTATTTTCATTTATCCTGCATGCCGGCCACTCCGGTCAGGGCCCGCTCTATGCGTTCCAGCTCAAGTTCCGTCATGTTACTATGGAGAGGGAGACAGAGTAGCGTTTCAAACAGGCGGTCGGTTACCGGCAGGCCCGCATGGTTCTTATTGCCCAGATACTCAAGCTTGTGCAGTGGCGGGTAGAAATAACGGCGTGTCTCTACCCCGAAACTGGCGAACATTTCAATAACAGGCTGGATCCCTGCGGTTGCGGCAGCCGGGACCAGGACCGCAAGATTCGTGTGGTTGGAAGTCGCGTTTCCAGGGAGCTGTTGAAGGATAAAAAAATTGCCGCAGCGGCGCTCCATGTGCGCGCGCAGACGCAGGGCATAGCCGCTGCGCTGCCTCAGCAGCCTGTCGAAATTCAGCAGGGAATTGCTTGCTATGGTCGCGCGCAGTTCATCCATGCGGCAATTAAACCCGGGCATCGAACTTTCCCGCGGCAGGGCAAGCCCGTGTGAACGCATCTGCCGTATCCGCCCCGCGGTATCCTTATCCGCGCAGATTATCAGTCCGCCTTCCACTGCCGGAAGGCTTTTGGTGGCATGCAGGCTGATAATGCGGATATCAACCCCGGGATAATTACGCAGCCCCTGGATCTCCGAGCCGAAACCGTGGGCGTCATCATAAAGGACCTTTAGCCCGGTTCGCGAAGCCGCAGACAGAATAGCCGCCATGTCGGGAGGGACGCCGTAAGAATTAACAGGCACCACCAGGGAGACATCATTATTCTCCCTCGCCAGCGTTGCCAGGTGGTCGGGGGACAGGGTCCAGCGTCCGGGGTCCACATCGCAAAACACCGGTTTCAAGCCGGCATGCACCAGGGCGGATAACGTAGAGATAAAACTGAAGGAAGGCAGCACCGCGCTCCCTTTACAGCCCAGAGCCCTGGCCGACAAAAGCAGGGCATGGCTGCCGCTGGAAACGGCTATCGTGTCCGCTACCCCCAGGTACCGGGCAGCCTCCCGCTCGAAAGCGGCTACGGCCGGGCCGTCGTTGGTGACACGGCCGGATTGGAGCAGCTTGCGCAAATTTTGCAGCAGCGCATCGTTGACGGAAAAATGCGGCCGGACCCAGGGAATTACCGGCGGCGGCCTGACAGCGGCTTCCCGGGCGACAGGCAACCCTTCCGCTTCAAGGGTTTTCAGCAAACCGTCATCCAATGATATTCCCGCTTGAAAGCCGATCGCGTCCCTGATAGCGGTAACGTCCGGCACGCGCCGCTCAATATCCTGGTAACCCCGCCCGAAAACAGCCCTGCCTTCAACATCGGCAACGCCCGCGGCGTGCCCGGTAAGGCGGACCAGGCGTTGCGCCAGCTCCCGCATGCTCACCGGTTCAACATGCCCGATATTGAACGCGCGGCGAATTACTTCCCGCTTCCCGGAGCCAAGCGCTTCCAGCAGCCCCAAAGTCGCGTCTACCGCGTCGGTTATATAGCAAAAACATCTTACCGCATCGCCACCGTCCACCAACGGCACAGGCAACCCGCCGCGAAGCGCTTTTATGAACCGGTAAAGCACCCGCCCGCCGCCCTGGGCGGTCATCCCGGGGCCGTAAACATTAAAGTACCGGGTAATTACAAAGCGCAGCCCTTTAGCCCCCAGCCCGAACGCCAGATGCTCGCATGCGGCCTTGGAAACGGCATAACACCACCTGGCCTGGGACGGCGGGCCATATACCCCGGAAGCCTCCTCGTCAAGATCCAGGCCATTGTTGCCGTAAATTTCGCTGGTACTTGTCAGCAGCACAGGTTTTGCATAACGCAGGCAGGCGTCAAGTATGATTTTTGAACCGCTCACATTCACGTCAATAACCTCGTCAGGCTGCCTGACATAAGCCTCCACGCCCACAATAGCGGCGGCGTGAATTACCATATCGCACCCGGCGACACACTTCCCGGCTATTGCCCCGTCACGCACATCTCCCTTGATATAGCGCATCTGCGCGGAGGAGAAATCCGGCGGGCGTATATCCAGCAGCTCGATGCTGTTCCCCTGTTCTATCAGTTTTTTTGCAAGGTGCTGCCCTATAAATCCGCAGCCGCCGGTTATCAATATTTTTTTTCCGCTCATTTTTCAGCTCTCCAGCGGCTCGGCCGTGTCGCTCCCGGATCAGCAAGACTGCAGGATCCCCGCGTCGGTCATCGCTTTTTTCAGGGCGGCACGGTTACGGCCGGTTAATGGAGTCAGCGGCAGACGCGGTTCACAGGAGCAGAGCCCGAGCAGCGACGCCGCGTATTTTACCGGTATGGGATTGGTCTCGACAAAAAGCGATTTAATGAGCGGGAACAGTTTATGGTGAAGCCTGGCCGCCGGGCCGGTCTTGGCATCCAGGAACAGCCCGCACATCTGCGCCGTCCTGGCCGGGGCGATATTTGAAACCACGGAGATCACCCCGCGGGCGCCCACCGCCATCATGGGCAGCGTCAGAGAATCGTCCCCGCTCATCACCGAAAAATCCTTATCCGTGATATTTATAATCTCGCTTACCTGGTCGAGATTGCCGGAAGCTTCCTTTATCCCGACAATGTTTGGACAGTTCCCGCGCAGGGTCAGCACGGTGGCAGGAACCATATTCACCCCGGTGCGGCCGGGTATATTATAAAGTACTACCGGCAGCCTGGTGGCGCGGGCCATGGCTGAAAAATGCGCTATCATGCCCCCCTGCGTCGGCTTGTTGTAATACGGCACTATGGCCAGCAGGCCGTCCACTCCCAGCGCGGCAACTTTCCTGGCCATCTCCACGGACCTGGCTGTGGAATTCGTGCCTACCCCGGGCATTACCGCCACCCGGCCCTTTACCTCGGCGACCACTAACCTTATGACTTCCAGATATTCTTCCGGCGAAAGGGTGGCCGCCTCCCCGGTGGAGCCGCACGGCACTATCCCCGACACTCCGCCTTTAAGCTGAAAGCGGATAATCCCGCGCAGCGCGTCCACATCGATTTTTCCGTTTTTAAACGGCGTCACTATCGCGGTAAAGCAGCCTTTAAGCTTAAGCATGAAACCTCCGGCACCAGATTGAGCATAACCAGCTATATCTCTATTTGTCCGCTGAAAACTGTTTTTGCGGGCCCCTGGACATAAATATCCGACGCGCCGGAGCCCTTGCGCCTGTACCATACCTTGAATTTTTCCCCGCTCCGCGCCAGGAGGGCGACCGGCGAGCTCACCCCCTGCGCAAGCCCCAGCGCCACGGCGGACGCGGCTATCCCGGTACCGCAGGCCAGGGTTTCTGCCTCTACCCCGCGCTCGTAAGTGCGGACCTTTATCACGCCTCGTTCCAGGCTGACAAAATCGACATTGGTCCCGGCAGGGCCAAAAGCCTTATGGGACCGCAGCAGCCGCCCCAGGCCGCAGACATCAAGGGCCGCAAGGTTTGTCACCGGGATCACCGCGTGCGGCACCCCGGTATCCAGAAAATGAACCGTCTCTACCGGCTTTGACCAGACCCCTCTATGCGACAGCGAAACGGCCCGCACATCGGGCATGCGCATTTTAACGCTTTGCCTGGAAATTATTTTTACAGGCAGCGGGCCGGCCGCGCTCTCCACCAAAAAGCTGCGTTCCTTCATCAGACCCCCGCTCCAGGCCCACCAGGCGCCGCAGCGTGAACCGTTGCCGCAAAAAGCTTCGGAGCCGTCCGAGTTAAAATAGCGCAGCCTGATAGCCCGTGCTCCGGACTTATTTACGTACAGCAGGCCGTCCGCGCCTATAGCCTGCGCGCGCGCGCAAAGCCTTACCGCAAGTTTTTTTAAAGCGGCCTGGCCATACCGCCCGCCGGTAAGCAGCACAAAATCGTTTCCGGCGCCGGACATTTTCCAAAAGTTTATTTTTTGCACGCGCTCTGCCCCCCGTTGCCGCCGGCCGCCAGGAAAGCCGCCGCCAGTTTCCCGGTAAACGTTTTGCCGGCCGCCGCCGCTGAGAAATAAGGCTCCGCTTTTTTCTTTTCCCCCATGGCATACAACGCGAGGGCTTTGACCGAAGCCGCAAAAGGGTCCGAACCGCCGGCCGCCAGTTCAGCGTCCGCGGCTTCGATAGCCAGGGCCGGACGCCCGCCCAGGAGCAGGTACATCGCGCGCTCAAGCCGCCGCTGCCGGGAGGGAGCAAGGCGAACCGCGGCTTCCATGGCAGATACGGCCTCAAGGTACTTGCCCTGCCCGGCCAGCGTGCGCGCGGACATAAGCGGCCAGAAAGCTTCGCCTGGTTCGGCTGCGGCCCCCTTCGCGTTCACAGCGGCCGCTGCCTCCCAATTGCGCTGCTTAAGCAGGCAGGCCGCGTATTCCCGCATTACCTGGGGCACGGCGAAGTTCTGCAATGCCGCCGTTCTTGAATAAAACTCCCTGGCTCTTGCCAGGAAACCGAGCCGGGAATACGCCCTGGCCAGGCCGAGGTTCGCCCCGACATCATCTTTCCTGAGCGCGAGTATCTTTAAAAAAAGGATGGCGGCGCTTTCATAAAAACCGGATTCATTATAAATATCCGCCAGTCTTGCCGCAAAAAACGTGTTTTCCGGGTACAGCCCAAGCGCCAGCTTGTAAAGATTTATCGCTTTGTCCGTGAGGCCGCCTTTTTCATAGCACTGCCCCGCGTACCCGTAAGCTTCTTCGCGCATCGGGCCCCCGGGTAGTTCCAGCGCGGTAAATATTTCCTGAACCGCGGCGCAGTCCCCCTTAGCGAAAACCGAACGCATTGCGCCAAGCTGCTCCGCGGCCTTTTTGCCGGACGCGCCGCTAAAAGGGAACGCCATGGCCGCGGAAGGAACGGCAAGCGCCAGAGAAAATATCAATATCGCCGGATTCATAACTTTTCCGCAAGGCAGGGCGCGGAATAAACAAGCAGAGCCTCTTTAGCGGCGTCCACCCGCCGGAAAGCCTCCACCAGCCCGGCCTCCCCGGCTTCGGCGCACTTGTCAAAATCCGCCAGCGCAATGTCGCCCACTTCCGGCTTTACCAGGAAATCGGCTTTTTTCTCGGCTGAGCGCGACAGCAGCGAACCGCGTATGTCTATAACCCGCAGCAGCGACATCAGCACGTTTTCCGGCATGCTGTCCGGAGAACTGTCCGTAACGCTGGCCAGCACCCAGTCGGCGCCCAGGTCGCGCGCCGCGTCCACCGGGATAAAATCCACCACCCCGCCGTCCACAAGGTAGCGCTGGCGGTACTTAACGGGCGCAAAGATACCGGGCAGGTTTACGCTGGAACGCACCGCCATATCCACCGGACCGTCGGTAAAAACTATTTTTTCCCCGGTCCTGATATCCATGGCGGAACAGGCGAAAGGTTTTTTAAGTTTTTCGAAAGTCATGCCGCCAAGGCGCCGTTCTATGAACTGATTTATATACGTGGGTGTTATAAGTTTATCCGCGATAAGCAGGCTTACAAGTTTTATACTCCTGAAGTCCCTGGAAACCTTGCGGCCTGACGCCTCAAGGCCGAAGCGCCAGATATCCTCTACCGGCAGACCCGAAGCGTAAAGCGCGCCGATAACAGAACCCATGGAGGTCCCGGCCACATAGTCCACAGGGAAACCGGCGTCCTCAAAAACCTCCAACACCCCTGTATGGGCAAACCCCCGGGCGCCGCCGCCTGACAGCGCCAGGCCAACGGAAGGGCGCGCCGGCGGCCGCGCCAGGGCAAGGCGCGTCCAAAGCGTCTCGCGCAGCACTTCGTCGTCGGTTTCCTGGGCGGCTAAAACGCCGGAACAGGCGCATAGAAGCGCGGCAAGGATTACAGTGTTGGATTTAAAGCACATGTTTTTTATTTTTACCCCGCGGGCCGTCCCGGATGCCCAACCCTATTTCGGCAGGTCTCTGCCCTGAGCCCATTCAAGCCGTATGCGCGACATAAGCTGGTTGTAAACAGCTTCAAGCCAGCCGCTCTCGAACTCCGCTATAGCGCCTATGGCGCGCAAACCCGCTGCTGACCTGCCAACCGCGCCGGCGGCGGCCTTGTACCCGGCTTTTATCCGCTCCAGCTCCGCTTTTCTCTGCTCGGCTTCACGCTGCCAGAAAAGGGCTTCTTTGTGAGCCACAAGTATTTCGAACCTTATCTTATCCTGCAACTCCACGCGCTTCAGCTCACCCTGGCGCTGCTGCGCCTTGCGCTGCCGCACCTGGGTCCAGATATCGTAAGAAAGCGGGAAATGGATTGCCAGCGAGGCAAGCCAGTTATTCGAACGTACCGAACTCTCGTTCAGCTCAGAAAACCGGTAGGCGCTGATATCATAACTTGCGCCCATATAAACGGTCGGAGAACGTCGGATCATGGCCATATTTACGGCTATTTCATCCATCTGGGCCCTGTAAAGCTCGCTTTTCAGGTCCGACCGGGATTCCATGGCCGTCACCAGGCAGCGCGTTACCTCGTCCTTCACCGGCAGCGGCTCCAACACGCCGTCGGCCGCTACCTGGTAGCCAGGTTCGCGGTTAAGCGCTTTCAGCAGCCCGGTAGTCGCGGTCTCCAGGCCGCTGGCGGCCTGGCGCGCGCGGCTTTCAAGCCCGGCCAGCAGGACACGGTTCTCAAGAGACTCCGCGGGGTCCTGGGTTTTAAAAAGCGCCACGGCGGCTTCCGCGCGGGCCAGCCATTCCCCGGCAGCTTCAGCCAGGCGGCGCCGGTAAAGCATGGTATAAAAGGCCCTCTTGGCCTCAAGCATGACATCGGCTTTTACGGTTTCGTAATTAACCCTGGCCTGGTTATGCGAGGTGCGCGCCAGCTTCAGTGTGTTGGCGTTTTTCCCGCCGGTATAGACCGGCTGGAGGGCATTGGCGCGCAGCGTGTAGAAATTACGGCTGATCAGCGGATCCAGGTACCGCTCTCCCAGTTCTGGGCCCAGCACGGAGGGATACGCAAGGTTAACGCGGCTGGCCGTGCCGGAAAGAGTGAACTGCGGCAGGTAGGTAAAACGTGCCTCACTCATGCGCTGGCGCGCGATTATTATATCCTGCTCGGCCGCCAGCGCAGCCGGGCTGTTCTTAACCGCAAGGGTTACGGATTCTTCAAGGGTCAGCGCCTCAATACCACGCTGGGCACTGACATTTCCGGCCAGGCACAAGATGAACAGCGCGGCAAGCCTCGGCATATCAAACCTTGAAATTGGGCATTATCTCCCGTATTTTAACGCCCAGGGCGTCGGCCTTATCCTTTAACCCGGCATCCGCCACCGCAGCGCGGAATTTCTCATATTCAATGGCCGTTTCGTGCACGGCCCCGGCCATGTTATTGAACTGGTCCTGCAGGTCCATAAGCTGGTCCCCCTTACGCAGATAAACCCTGTGCGTAAGGTCGCCCCCGGCGAACACGGAACAGCTTTTTTCGAACTTAAAAACCGGCCCCGCCATCCGGTGCGAAACCACGACAGAAACTATAAGCACTATCAGCAGATACATCCCGATCTTTATTCCGAACAGCGGCGCCATGGCGGCCATTTCCTCGAGCATCGGCTGCATCATAGGATGCTCATCCACCACCTTGGACACGGTCCAGAGCACGTCCAACCCCACCACGATAAAGGCCAGCAGCACGCTGGCGAAGATCAGCGCCATATAGCGGTACTGAAGATGTTTCTTTATCAGTATTGTCTTGCGCTGGAACTGCGCCGCGGGAACAGCTTTCGTGTTTTCAGCCATAAAACTCCTTAGAACAATACTTCCATCAGGTCGAACCAGTTCCCGGTAACGACCTTAAGGGCCCCGGTAGCTTTCTCAAGCGGGACGCCTACGATATTATTGCCCACCAGCGCCGACATCTGTCCGAACTGGCCGTCGCGCACAAGTTCCGCCGCCTTAACCCCCACGCGCACGCCCAGCATGCGGTCGAAAAGGGTGGGGGAGCCGCCGCGCTGCATGTGGCCTATCACGGCATGCCTGGTCTCCAGGCCCGTGGCCTTCTCTATGAACTGCGCTATATGCTCGCCCATGCCCCTGTCTTTCAGGATACGGTGCCCGAAATGGTCAAGCGCGTGTTTGATATCGTCCTCTCCCACGGAATCCAGCTCGCTGGCCTCGCTGGTTACCACCAGCGCGAATTTCTTTTTGGCGTAGGCCGCTTTCACCTTTTCGATCATGGCCTTCGTATCGACCTTCTTTTCAGGAAGACAGACGAAGTCGGCGGCCGAGGCTATGCCGGTGAAAAGCGCCACCCAGCCGGCATGCCGCCCCATAACCTCCATCACCATAACGCGGCGGTGGCTGCGGCCCGTGTCTGCCAGCGCTTCCGCCGCCTCCATGGCCTTGGTTACGGAAGTGTCAAAGCCGAAGGTGTAATCCGTGGCGCTGAGGTCGTTATCCATCGTTTTAGGCACGCCTACGACGTTAAGCTTATGCTCCTTATAGAAGCGCGTAGCCACACCAAGGGTATCTTCCCCGCCCATCGCCACCAGCGCGTGCAAGTCCAGTTTTTTGAAAGTCTCAAGGCATTTTTTCACATTTTCCGGCTGTTTGAAAGGGTTGGTGCGGGAGGTCCCCAGCATGGTGCCGCCGCGCATAATGGCGTATTCTGTGATCTCTTTGTTAAGCGGGGTGGTCAGGCCTTCAACGAGCCCCTTCCAGCCGTCGGTAAGCCCTATACATTCATAACCGAATTTCTCCGCTCCCCACACGCAGCCTTTTATGGCCGGGTTAAGGCCGGGGCAATCGCCGCCGCCGGTTAAAATCCCTATTTTTTTCGACATATTTTCTCCTTAAATCGCCGTGAATTTATCCTGACCGCGGTCCCCTTAACGCTTCGGGGAATGGCCGTTCAAGCACGGCCGCTGCGTTTAAAAACTTGTATTGTACTTAAGCTGTACAACACGCTCCGCCTTGCGCCTGTCCCCGTTGGGAAAATTTCCATTGCGGCCTATCTCGCGCATACCAACGTCCAGATGGAAGTAAGGGGTTATATAGATGCGAGTACCGGCGTTCAGGCGGGAAGGGTCGTCCGAATGGAAGAGGTTGTCATATTCGAGCATGAACGCCAGCTTGTCTTCCACGGTGTAGTTGGCCCCGACAAAACCGAAAAAGTAGTTATTGTCGAAGTCGGGCACATTTACCCCGCCATGCAGCACGAGGTTGGAAACTCCGAGTTCCTTTGATCCGACCAGGTACAAACCCTTGCCTTTTTCCAGATATTTTTTCGAGACGGTGTTGTAATAGTAGCCCTGGCTGTCGTAACCTACGGCCGTGGCCGGCATATAATAGCCGCCGTCAAAAAACCGGAACTTGACCTTTATCTCCGGCCGCCGCATCCTTATGGGGGAAGCCGAACCGATAAGCTTGTCCACGGTCATGGAAGCGCCCATATTCAGCCGCTCAAGCACGCCGAAATTAAGCGAACCGAGCACCCCCCCTTCCGAATAAAACCGGGTCTTTACCATAAAACCGTAATAATCAAGGATCCCGGCGGTCGGCACGTCTATCATTTCCACGTCGGGCAGCACGATGGTCTCTTTTTTATCGTCCCCGGCCATAACCGGAACCAAGGCCAGCATAAGAAGCATAAGAACCGAGCTTATTTTTTTCATAATCAACCTTCCTTAGAGTAGTGAGAAGTCCACGGTATATTCTAGAAAACATGAGTGAGCTCGTCCAAACGCGCTCAGCCGCCCAAAGCCGCTTTTATCTTTGCCTCCAGGTCCTCCAGCGTAAAAGGTTTCTGCACCGCGTCGCAGGCCCCGCTCAGCAGGGCTATACCGCGCTCGCTGGCCACGTCGCGGGAGGTCATTATTATTATCTTGGGCGAATCGGCCCCGTAGCGCGAAGATATCTCGCTGGCAACATGGTAGCCGTCTATATACGGCATCATTACGTCCAACAGCACCAAATCGAACTTCTCGGACCCGGCTTTCTGCAGGGCGTCTTTGCCGTTGACAGTGATTGTAACGATATACCCGGCTTTTTTAAAATAAGACTCCAGCAGATCGGAAATATCAGGATCGTCGTCAGCTATCAGAATCCGCTTTCCACTTTCCATGTTTTATCCCCCAGCAGTTTCTCGATTTCACGCAGCAGGGTATCGCTGAGCCCTACCCGTTCCGTTGTCTCTATCATGTAGGCGCCGCGCCCCTGCGCGTTCACCTGGAAGTAAACCGGGCACGCGCCGTGGTTCCTGCCCAGCGCCGACTTCAGCTCCGAAAGCTGTTTCTCGTCGAAAAGTATCCCCTCCGGCAAATTAACTATGAGACCGCGGGCCCACTTATTCATGGCGTCGTACAGGCCGTAGGCCTCTTCCGCTATAAGTTCGAAGTTCTGTTCTCCGAAATCCGATTTCTGGACCTTCCCGGTAACCACCACCACCTTGTTCGGCCCGAGCTGGGCCCCGTACATTTTATACTTTTTAGGGAACAGGCAGACCCCTACGCTGCCGGTCAGGTCCTCCAGCTCGAATTTGGCCATGGCTTCGCCCGTTTTCTTCGTCTGCATATTCTTGAATTGGCCCACTATGCCCGCCACACGCACCACGGCCCCTTCGGTAAAGCCGCCAGCCAGGACCTTCTCCACCTGCGCGTTCGAGATCATGGCCAGGTGGCGCCGGTAGCTGTTGAGCGGATGCCCTGAAAAATAAAACCCGAGGACTTCCCGCTCGAATTTTAAGATAGAATGCTCGCTCATTACCGGGACCGCTTTCTTTTCCTCGCCGAAAAGCATGACCTGGTTGCAGTCGTAGGAAGCTTTTCCCACCGCTCCGCAGAAAGCTTCGACCACCGCCACGGCCTTGCTGCGCGAGACTTCCGGCTTGAGGTCCGGGAAGAAACAATCGAAGCTCCCGCCCTTCGCCATGGATTCCAATACGCGTTTGTTGAGCTGTTTGGAATCCACCCGCAGCGTGAATTCCTCGAAGGAACGGAAATTGCCGTTCTTTGCCCTTTCCGCCACTATGGCGTCGACCGCGCCTTCCCCCACATTTTTCACCGCGGTAAGCGCAAAGCACAGCGCCGGCTTCCCGTTGGCTTCCTGTATGGCGAATTTTTTAAAGGAGCGGTTCACGTTCGGCCCGATTATCTCTATTCCCATATCCTGGGATTCGCCTATATAAGTTACCAGCTTGTTCTCTTTGTCTTCGGAACCGATAGGGCTGTGACCGATTTCGCTGGTAAGCAGGGCGGCCATGAACTCCATGGGGTAGTTGGCCTTAAGCCAGGCGGTCTGGTAGGCCACCAGGGCGTAAGCCACGGAATGTGACTTATTGAACCCGTAACCGGCGAACTGCGCCATCTGGTCGAAAACCTTAGTGGAAAGCTTCTGGGAAATATCCTTTTTTTTAGCGCCCTCCACGAATTTGGCCCGCTCGCTTTCCATAGCCTCCACGTTCTTCTTGCCCATGGCCTTGCGCAGGCCGTCGGCCTGGCCCGGGGTGAACCCGCCCATGCTTTTGGCGATCTCCATCACCTGCTCCTGATAAACCATAGTACCGTAGGTGTCCTTGAGTATAGGTTCCAGCAGGGGATGGTCGTAAACTATCTTTTTCTTACCGTGCTTGCGGTCCACGAACATATCCAGCATACCGCTCTGTATGGGCCCGGGCCGGTAAAGGGCCACCAGGGCGGAAATATCGCTGAACTGCGTGGGTTTAAGGCCTTTTATAAGCTTCTTCATCCCCTCGCTTTCCAGCTGGAAGACCCCGGTGGTCCCGCCCTCGCACAGCAGGTCAAAAGTTTTCTTGTCGTCCATGGCTATAGCGTAAATATCAAAATCTTTTTTCCCGGATTCACGGATAAACTCCGAGGCGGTCTCTATAATGGAAAGCGTGCGCAGGCCGAGGAAATCCACCTTTAGCATGCCGAGCCTGGTGAGCATATTGCCGTCATACTGGGTGGTGACTATTTCCTTGGTATTGCGGTTGGAAAGCGGGACATAGTTGGTTATATCGTCTTTGGAGATCACCACTCCGGCCGCGTGCACCCCCGTATGCCGGCGCAGCCCCTCCACTTTAACCGCGATATCGAACATTTTTTTAATTTTAGGGTCCCTGGCATACTCTTTAAGTTCGCTGACGTTATTAAGCGCGTGGTAGAGGGTTTCGTTGGCGGGCACCAGTTTGGAGATGGCGTTGACCTCGGCCAGCGGGATATTCATCACGCGGCCCACGTCTTTTACCGAGCTCTTGGCCTTTATAGTGCCATAGGTGATGATATTGGCCACACGGGTGGAGCCGTATTTTTCCCGTACATACTGCACCACCTGCTCCCGGCCGTCATCCGAGAAATCTATATCCAGATCAGGCATGCTCTTGCGGTCAGGGTTCAGGAACCGCTCAAAAAGCAGGCTGTTCACTATCGGATCCACACGGGTAATATCCAGGGCATACGCGACCAGGGCCCCGGCTCCCGACCCGCGGCCCGGCCCCACGGGAACGCCTTTGGAACGCCCGTATTTTATAAAATCCATAACAATCAGGAAATAACTTGAAAACCCCATACGCCTGATAACGCCAAGCTCATACTCCAGGCGCTTGCGGTATTCTTCCCCCGCCCCCGGCACCTTCAGCTTCAGGCCGGCCTCGCACAGGTCCTTGAGGTAGTAAAAATCCCCTTCCTCCGGGAACCTGGCCTTATAGTCGGGAGGGATATCGAACGCCGGCAGGTGCAGTTTCCCGGAATCCATCCGCAGGTCGCACATCTCCGCTATATGCAGCGTATTCTTGACCGCTTCCGGGGTGTGGGAGAAAAGCTTTATCATTTCCTCTGGCGACTTGTAGTAAAGCTCGTGCGTGGTCATACGCATACGGTCCGGATCGTCCACCAGCGAACCGGTGGAGATGCAGATATGGGCGTCGTGGGCTTCCCAGTCCTCTTTTTTTGGATAATGGCAGTCGTTGGTGGCCACCAGCGGTATGCCGGTGCGCTTGGAGACTTCCAACTGCCCGGCCATGGCAGCCTGTTCTTCCGGTATACCGTGGTCCATCAGCTCTATATAAAAATTACCCTTTCCCATGATATCGTTGAAATCAGAGGCCATTTTCACCGCGTCGTCCACCCGGCCCTCGGCGCAGGCGCGGGCGAGGTGCGATTTAAGGCAGCCGGACAGCACCACCAGCCCCTCATGGTGCTTGGCCAGCAGTTCCGCGTCGATACGCGGGTCATGATAAAAGCCTTCCAGGTAGGCGGCCGAAACCATTTTTATAATATTGCGGTAGCCGGTTTCATTCTTCACCAGCACGGTAAGGTGGCCGTTCTCGCGGCGGCCGGCGGTCTTGTCGCGGTCACGGCGCGAACCGCGGGTATTGTAAACCTCGCAGCCCACTATGGGGCGCAAACCTACGGACTGCGCCGTAAAATAAAACTCCATGGCCCCGTACATATTGCCGTGGTCGGTAATGGCCAGGGCCCCGGCCTTGCGGTCAGCCAGGCCCTTAAGGAAATCCGAAGCGTGCCCATCCCCGTCGGTAATACGCAGCATCCCGTCCAGCAGGGAGTACTCGGAGTGATTGTGGAGGTGTATGAATCCTGAAGATAACATTAAATTTGCCCGCAAAAAATTAAATTACCGCGACCACATAAAGCCGCAGGTTTAATTATATAAATAAATAAGAGACTTAAGGGCTTTCCGCCAGCGGGAAGGCAGCTGGGAGAGGAGGGTGGAAAAACCTTCCGGAGGCTGAGGCTTGCGCAGCGCCGAAGCCGGAGGAGGAGTGAGCCCCGGCTTTAGAGCGAAGCATAATTATGCTTCGCGTCCGGGGCATAAGGCCGGAGGCGTTTTCTTACGCAGCGAAAACGCCGAGGCGGGGTCGCGCAAAACCGCTATGCGGTTTATGCGTGACAGGCCACGGTGTGGCCGAGCGTGTTTTTCCACCCCCCTCTCCCAGCTGCCTTCCTTTCTCCACAATTAAAGCAACACGGAAATTATATAATTGGGGGATGGATAAAATCGCGCGGATACCCAAGTTCACCAATATCACGGAGAAACTTTTCAAGAAGCGGCTGGTTTTTTCCGGCACGGTTACTTTCCGCGCCGATACGGTTACCCTGCCGAACGGGAAAAAAGCCACCCGCGAATTTTTGGCGCACCCGGGCGCGGTAGCCGTGCTGCCCATACTGCCCGACGGCAGCATAATTTTTGTGCGCCAATACCGCTACCCCGTGGGCCGGGCCACGCTTGAGATCCCGGCCGGCAAGCTGCACTCCGCGTCCGACAACCTGCTGACCCGTATAAAGGCCGAATTGAAAGAAGAAACCGGCTTTACCGCCGCCCGCATAACGCCGCTTACCTCTTTCTGGCCCACACCCGCGTTCTCCAACGAAGTACTGCACATTTTTACCGCCTGCGGGCTGCGCGGCGGAACCCCAAACCCCGACGAGGACGAGTTCTTGCGCGTGGAAACGCTCAGTTTCGAAAAAGCCTGGCGGCTGGTAAAGACAGGCGGCATACGCGATTCAAAGACGGTCATAGCCCTGCAGGCATGGAAGATACGGCTACTGGAGAAATCATGAAATTCGACACTACCGACACCCTGTGCGTCAACACCCTCAGAACCCTTTCCATAGACATGGTAGGGCAGGCCGATTCCGGCCACCCGGGGCTGCCGCTGGGCGCGGCGCCGCTGGCCTACGCCGTCTGGGCAGGCCACCTTAAATTTTCCCCCTCCGACCCGGACTGGCTTGACCGGGACCGCTTCGTGTTGTCGGCCGGACACGGCTCCTCTTTGCTCTACGCCATGCTGCACATGTACGGTTTCGGGCTCGGAGCGGAAGATCTGAAAAAATTCCGCCAGCTCGACAGCCTGACCCCGGGCCACCCGGAGCGCGGCCATACGCGCGGCGTGGAGACGACAACCGGCCCGCTGGGCCAGGGTTTTGCCAACGCCGTGGGGCTGGCGCTGGCCGAGAAGCTGTTAGCAGTAAAGCTGAATACCCCCGAGTTCCCGCTGTTAGACCATTTTACCTACGTGCTAGCCGGCGACGGCGACCTGATGGAAGGCCTCTCCTACGAGGCGGCCTCCCTGGCCGGAACTATGAAATTGGGGAAACTTATCTGCCTGTACGACTCTAACGGCATCACCATAGAAGGTTCCACGGACCTGGCTTTCACCGAAGACGTGAAGAAACGCTTCCTGGCGCAGGAGTGGCAGGTGATAGAAGTAACAGACGGCAATGACCTGGCGGAACTGGACGCCGCCATCAAGAAAGCGCGGCGCGAAACGGAAAAACCGTCGATAATAATCGCCAGGACGCATATAGGCTGGGCCAGCCCCAAGCAGGACAAGAATTCCGTGCACGGCGAACCCCTGAAGCCCGAAGAGATCCTGGCCACCAAGGCCAAACTGGACTGGCCCTCGACCGAGCCCTTCTTCGTTCCAGAAGAAGCGAAAATCCGCTTCGAAGAACAAGCCGCCGCCGGGGAAAAAGGCCGCAAGCGCTGGCTGAAGATCTGGGAGAAATATTCGCAGACCCTGCCGGAAAAAGCAGAACTGGCCAAGGCGATGCTCGGGCGCGAAATACCGGAAAACCTTTTCAAGCCGGAAGATTCGTTCTTCGACAAACCCCAGGCCACCCGGGAAGCCTCGGGCAAGGTTATAAACCTGATGGCCGAAAAATTACCCGGACTCACCGGCGGCTCGGCGGACCTGGGACCTTCCACCAAGACGGATTTCACCAGGGAGCCGGAGCGCACCCTGCACTTCGGCATACGCGAACACGCCATGGGCGCCGTTCTTAACGGCATGGCTATCCACGGAGGACTTATACCTTTCGGGGCGACCTTCCTGGTATTCTCCGATTACATGCGCCCGGCGCTGCGCCTTGCCGCGCTGATGAGCGCCCCGGCAATCTTCGTGTTCACTCACGACAGTATAGGCGTGGGGGAGGACGGCCCTACCCACCAGCCGGTGGAACAACTTATGAGCCTGCGCCTTATACCCGGTCTGCTGGTGCTGCGTCCCGCGGACGCCTGGGAAACGCTGCACGCCTGGGAAACCGTGGTGCGCCTGAAGCGCCCGGCGTGCCTTGCGCTGTCGCGCCAGAAACTGCCGCTGCTCACCCAGTACCGGGAAAAAATAGCCGCCGGGGTAGCGCGCGGAGCCTACCTGCTGCGGGGGCCGTCCACCACGCCCTCCGTAGAACTCATAGCCTCCGGTTCTGAAGTTGCGCTGCTGTTTGAAGCGGCCGCGTTGCTGGAAAAAGACGGCATAGCCGCCAGAATAATTTCCGTCCCGTCATTTGAATTGTTCCGCGAGCAGGACCAGGCTTACAGAGACTCCGTTTTTACGCCCGGCCTGCCCAAGGTAGCGGTCGAAGCCGGACGCAGTATCGGCTGGAGAGATCTGATAGGACACCCGGTAACGGTACTGGGGGTGGAAACTTTCGGAAAATCGGCTCCGGCCGGGCAGATCTACTCCGCGCTGGGCCTGACAGCCGGAGAAATAGCCGCAGCCGCAAAAAAACTGGTCAAGTAAACTGATTTACCCCGGGGGGGGAACAGTCCGGCCATTCGGACGCCGGTCTTTTCACATTACCCACTTCCACGGCGTCACAGCTTCGGCATAATTTTAAATCAGCCCTGCCCCGCAGCATCTCGGTCCGGACTTTCACAGACCTGTCGTTATTCCAGATTTCAACAAGGGACATTTCTTTAACGTCTCCAAGCGTAATTTCCCCCAACGCGTCGCAGCACCACAGGCTTGTTTTTCCGTCCGGCCGTATTACCATCTGCCTGTATGGAAGCGTGCATGGACAGTCCGTACTGACCGCCAATCTCCTGCGGTTAGGGGACCGCCCCCCCCTGGAATAAAACACTTCATTCACATCCCTTACCTGGACCAGAACATTATCGTAGCGTTTGTCATGACGGAACCTGTCATACAATTCCCTGACCGGCTTGATGAGATTAACATAACTGTCGTCGGAAACATAGTTATCTATAACCAACTGTGTCAAAGACCCGGCCAATTCCTCAAATATCTCCGGAGTCAGCAAAATGCCATTCGTGTATAACACAAAAAAAGCGTTCGGCAGCTCCCTTCTCACATGCTCGCAGAATCTTACCATACGCTTATCCAGCAATGGCTCGTTATTTGAATGCAGCGTTATGTGGCCGGAATAGTTCAACGCGCGCAACTGCCGGATTATGGAGCGGAACATCTCTTCGGACATAAGCCTTAAAGGCCTGATATCATTCTGGCGGCTTACCGGACAGAATCCGCACACTCCGTTGCACCGGTTAATCGTTTCAATTTCAATAAAATCGAACAGCGGGAAGGGCCGGGTTTGCATTCTTTCCACGATAAAAGCTTTATACTCCGCCTTGTGCAGCCGGCACCTTATAAAAAATTCCACACGCCGGCCCAACTCGCCCAGCCAAGGTCCCGCCAGGCGCATAAGCCTGCGCTCGATAGTATTGTTAACATAGACCTTCATTTTAAAAAATTCTGCTCCGCCCGCTTAAAATGCGGACAGCCTTGACTTTGCTTATACTTACCAATCCGGCCCCTCCCTCAGGCGCCGGGGCAGGACACGCCGGAGGAACTGAACCCATGGAACACCGGGGCCGAACGTAAACAAGATATTGTATCTTCATATGATCTCATTCGGCGTCAAAATCCCTGACAGTAACGGCCACAACAGAATAAATACTCGCCACATAGCGCCGTATCAGGAAATTATCGATATTTTTATGCAATTGGCGCAAGCGCGGGGGCGGTCAGGCTAGATCGCGCGCGCGCGTTTCAGCCCCCACAGGGCGGCCAGGATAAAAAAAACGCAAGGCGCAAAGCCGGCCACGGAAGGCAGCAGCAACTCGGCTTTTCCGGCCTCCTGGGCCATTATGATAACGGACCAGAATAAAAAACCTATGCCGACCGCGAGCCCGAAACTGAAAAACCTGTTGCTCTTCCTCAGCAGCAGCACGATGGCGGCGCCGATAAGGGCCATGGCCGGATTTGCCAGGGGGGCGGCCAGCTTGACCCAGAGCAGGGTACGTTCCGCGGTAGAAGGCGCCCCTACGCTCCTGAGCCGGCGCAGCCGGCGCAGCACCTCCAAAGACGACACTCCGTCCGGGATGAGTTTCTCCAGTATCATATTTTCCGGAGGCAATGAAACCTCTGAAACCCACAAGGTGAAACGACGCATTGCGGGGGTAGCGTCGCCATTATATTCAATCCTCACGCCGTCGGCAAAAACCCACCGCTCAAGCCCACTGTCCCAGCTGGCGAGGCGGGCATTCACCTCGGTAAAAAGGCGCCCTTCTTTATAATTGCTCAGTATCACGCCCTCCATAACCCGGCACTGCCCGTCAAAACGCCGCACGGTCACAAAGGCTTCGTCACCGGCGGAAAATGAGACGTCCTTTTTTACCAGCTGACGCCAGTCGCTCTTGGAGCGGAGCTTGCCCTCGAAAATATATTCTGAACGTAGAAAAAAATCCGGCGCCACGGTTTCCTGCAGCAGGAACTGCCCGGCGCCCACCAGTACAGCGCACGCGAGCAGCGGCTTGATCATCTCCAGGGGCCGCCAGCCCCCGGCCAGACCCGCTTTCCATTCCCCCCGCGCTATCATACCACCCAACGCGAACAACACCGCCAGCAGGGTGGCCATAGGCGTCATCTTGACCATAAAATACGGCGCCTGGTAGAGGACATACTGGGCAAAAAGACCGGCGCCGGCGCCGCCCCTTATGAAAAAATTCAGATTATCGAAAAGACTGCCGAAAATCAGCAGCAGACAGAATACCGCAAGCCCGAAGCTGAAAGGCGCCCAGAAAGAGCGCGCGATATACCGGTAGAATATCTTATCCATGATTTAGCTGGCGAAAAGGCGTTTTTTCCACAGCCACATCCCCGCCAGCCCGGTCAGCACCGCGGGGGCAAATATCGCCCAGGGGAAAAGCGCCGGGTATTTGCGGGAAAGCACCATGCCGCTTATAGTAAGGCCGTAATAAAAAAATATAATCAGCAGGCTGAGAGCAAACCCCGCCGAACGCCCGCGCTTATCCAGCGCCACGCCCAAAGGCGCGCCAACCAGAAAAAATATCAGCGGCGCCAGGGCCAGCGCAAAGCGCGAAGCGGCCTCTATGCGAAACTTCGCCTCAACCTGCTTGTCGGCGATCCCGGCGCGAAGCCTGGCCAGAATGCCGGGAGTGGAGATCTCCCGCTGGTTAAGCTTGCGCGATAGGCCGCTTTCGGAAAAGAAAGGCAGCAGCGTTTTATATGAGTCGAAACTCCCGTGGATTATCTTATCCGCATCCTTACAATCCGTCTGGCTGAACTGTCCTTCGGAAAGCTCGATTGCCAGCCCGCGCTCGCGCTCCACCCGGTAACGCCCGTCAAGTGCGTTCAGCTTGGTGACGAACGCCGGAGATTCCCCCTTGTTAACGCGCCGCACCAGCTTAACGCCGCGCATGTTGCCGGTAAGGCTGTTCACCTCGCGCGCGTAAAGCACCCAGTCGGAGAGCTGCTGGAAAGTGCGCGGCTTCAATTCTATTTTGGTGACGCGGTTTATCATGGAAATAGTGTAGTCGGTGGACCGCTTCAGGCCCTTGGGCCCCACCCAGTTATTGACCACCGCCAAGAACAGGGAGCAGAAAAGCGCCGCGCCGAAAACGTACGAAAAAATATTAAAAAAAGAAAACCCGCCGGCCCGCAGCGCCACTATCTCCCCGTCCTGCGACATCTGACCGAGGCTCAGCAGCATTGCCAGCAGGAAAGCCAGCGGCAGCGAGGTGCCGAGCACGTTGGGAAGGATAAAGAGCATGCTCTTGGCGAGGAAATAGAGGGAGAACCCGGCCAGGGCGCCCTGGTTCACCATCTGCACTAAATTCAGCATCAGCAGCAGGGAGGAAAACACGAAAAGCGCGAGCAGCAAGTATTTCGCGAAAGCGCGCAACATGTAGTACTGGACTATAGGCACGAACATATATTTATTCTATTATATATGTACGATACCGTGGAATCACTTCCCGGCGCCGCAGCCCCCCTTTGCCAGGGGGGCAGTTGGCGTTTGCCCGGTTTTTCAGGATAAAACTTTGAAGCGGATAAAATTCGGAACATTATCACTGACGCTGCTGCTGACGGCCCTGGCCTGCGCGGGGCGCGCGCGCGCCGCCGGCCTTACGGAACCGGGCGGTTTTGCGCCGGGCGGTCGCTTCCTGCTGCTGGAACGGGATACTAACCGCTCGTTCGAAGAACCGGCCGCCTCCACAACCGCGGAAACAGCCGACCTCGACGCCATAGCCTCACAACTCCCCTTCGCCTACAGCGAGGACGCCTGGAACTCGGCCCGCGAAGCGGTGGAGAGCGGCCGCAGT
>Ga0156396_1131_pt1 | contig 31944 bp, 27 predicted proteins | sample RifOxyA3_FD_108040 | JGI IMG/M metagenome (GOLD analysis project Ga0156396, IMG submission 108040) | Elusimicrobia bacterium RIFOXYA12_FULL_57_11 | reverse complement strand
GGAAAGAGAAGCCGGCGGCGCTGGCCTGGCGCTGGCTGGCTTTTTTTGCCCTGGCCGCCGGCGGCAATAAATGGCTGGGCCTGGCGGCCGTAAGCCTTGGCGATAACCGGTTCTTTTCGGGTTTGCGCCTGGCCGTAATGGCCGTTTCTTTCGGGTTCCTTTTTGAGTTCTCCCGGCGGTCAAAGCGGGATATCGACGGTAAAACCCCGCCGGCCTGGGGATATGTCCCCCTGGCGCTGCTGGCCCTGGCGGGAGGCTTTTACGGGCTTGGCGGGTTGTATGCCTCGGTGCGCTATGTGCTTGGGCTAAGTTCCGGGCTGCTTGCCGGCATAGTTATCCTGCGGGCCGCGCGTAATTTACCGGGCCAGCTGCGCCGCCCGCTGCTGGCGCTGGGCAGCGCGTTGAGCGTTTATGGTTTTACCGTAGGCCTGATAGTCCCCAAATCCGGCATGCCGCTGTTCTCCTGGCTTAATTACGCGGCCTTCCAGGCTGTTTTCGGGTTCCCGGTGCAATTGCTGGAGGCGGCGTTGGCGGCCCTGATGGCGGGTTCGGTGTGGGTGCTGGCGGCCTCCGTATGGCGTTATTCGCGCAGCATGCGCGCGGAGGCTCCGGAGGCGGAGGCCGTGGCTCCTTCCGTGAAGACCGTCTGGCTGCCGCTGGCCGCGCTGAGCGTCCTGCTGTGTGCCGGCTGGTTCGGTACCGCCGCGCTTGGCCGCGCCGAGCGGGTGGCCGTGGTCCGTGACGGCCGGAGCAATACTTCCATACTCTATTTCCGCATGAACGAGAAACTGCTGGGCATCGGGCAGACCGCTTCGGTCATGGCCGAATCCGCGGCTGTTACGCAAGCGGCCATAAGCAAAACTCCCGGGGATATAGAAAAGGCCAATGGACTGCTTGACCGTTTTCAGAAGGTGCACGAAGTGGATGTCTGTTATTTGATGGACGCCAGGGGTACTGTTATCGCCTCGTCCAACCGTAAGGACCCCTTAAGTTTTGTCGGCGACAATTATGCTTTCAGGCCGTATTTCAAGGAAGGGCTGCAGGGGAAGGGTTCCAGGTATTTCGCCCTGGGCAATACCACCAGGACACGGGGGTATTATGCCAGCGCTCCGGTTACGGACAAGGCCGGGCGCGTAGTGGCCGTGGCGGCTATAAAGAAAAGCCTGGATTCCCTGGAAGAGGAAATGCGGCTGATGCCTTACGCGTTCTTTGTAAGCCCTGAAGGGGTGGTGTTCCTGTCGGGCCGCAAGGAATTCCTGTTTAGCAGCCTCTGGACCGTGGGCGCGGACGCGCGCTACGAACTGCTTAAATCCAACCAGTTCGGGCCGCTGGAATTCAAGCCCCTTTGGACGAACCCTCCTGCCGACGGGTCGCTGGTCTACCTCGAGGGAGAGGAATTTTACCTTTCAAGGCTGATGTCGGGCTCCGACGGCTGGTCCCTGCTCTCGCTGGCCCCCACACGCAGCGTGCTGGTGATCCGGTTTTACGGGATTTTCATGACCCTTGTGCTCTGCCTGCTGGCCGCGGGGCTCGCTGTTATCCTGGCGCAGTACCAGGCGCGCCGCGCGGAGGCGCTGGAACTGCTGCTCATCCGCGAGGAGACATGGATACTTTCCGGCCTGCTGCCTGTCTGCGGGGCCTGCCGCCGGTCCCGCGACGACAAGGAGTACCGCGCCAAGGTGGAGGCTTACCTCGCAAGCCATGTGAAGGGGGCTTCCACCCACGGCCTGTGTCCGGATTGCGCCAGGAAAACGGGGGCCGGTGCCTGAACTGCTTGCTGCGGTAAGGGCGCACCCCCTGGCGCTGTTCGCCGATTTCCGGCGGCTGTTCGCCGGGCGCGTCATTTCCGCTGTAGGCGATAAATTTTTCTCCATAGCCATAGCCTGGTGGGTCCTGTCGCGCGCCGGGATGAATTCTAAATTCCATCTGGGGCTTATAATGGCCGTGAACGTCATCCCCGTGGTGGTGTTCGGGCCGTTTCTGGGTACCATAGCCGACCGCTGCGACAAGCGGCGCGTGATGCTGGCCGCGGACGCGGCGCGCGCGGCGCTGATGCTGGCGCTGGCAGGTCTTTTGTGGGCGGACGGGCTTACGCTCGCCTGGCTTTATACTCTTTGTTTCCTGATCTCGGGCTTCGGCCCGCTGTTCGAATCGGCGGTGGCGGCTTCGATAGCGCGGCTCACTTCTCCGGAAAAGTTGCCGCAGGCCGTAGCCGCGGATTCTTCTGTAATGCAGTTTTCCAACGTGGTGGGTTCGGCGCTGGGCAGCGTGCTGATGGCCGCGGCCGGGGTGGCCGGGGCCTTCTTTTTTAACGCCTTCTCCTACCTGGTTTCCTTCGCCGCGGTCTGGACGGTTAAAACCCCCCTCAGGCCAGAAGGCGGCGGCGCGTCCTTCCGGGCTGAATTCCGGGCGGGTATCGCGTATATCTTCGGGAACCGGCCGGTGCTGGCGTTGATACTGGCTTTTGCCGCTTTTAATTTTTTTGTCGGGCCCATACTCATACTGATCCCGATGATAGTTAAATTCACCCTGCGGGAGTCGGTTACCTGGCTGGCTGTGTTCGAGACTTTTTTCGCGCTGGGATCTTCCGTCCTGGCCGTGGCGCTCAGCTTCAAGAGAAGTTACGGGGATATTTACCGGTGGTTTTTTTTCTCCCTGCTGGCGGTGGGGGTGTCTTTCGGCGGGCTTTATTTCACCCAGGACAGGTACGCTGTCTGCGCACTGTTGTTCGCCGCCGGGGCGGCGCTGGGTGCCGGCAACGCCGTGGCCCTGACCTTGTTCCAGGCCACGGTGCCCGACGCCATGAAGGGGCGTTTTTTTGCGGTGCTTACTACGCTGGCCTACGCGGTGCTGCCGCTGACTTTTATGCTGAACGGGATGCTGGCGGAAAAGTTCTCGATAGGGCTTTCAATAGCCGGCAACGCTTGCGCGGTGCTGGCCCTTTCTTTTGTCGTGCTGCTGCTGCCGCGGGTGAACTATAAGGGCTGATCTTTTGTGCTGCCGGCCGGCGGCGCGTTCTCTTTAAGGTCCGAAACCAGGTACTTTACCCTGGCTTTTATTTTTTCCATGCTCAGCGCGTCGTAATCCTCGAGTATCCCTTCCAGGAATTTTACCGTAAAATGCCGGTTGCCGCCGCCTTTGGCTATGGTTTCCTCTATGGCGCCCAGCCGGGCGTCGATGCCGGCCATATGGCCGTAAATGCCTTTTACTAATTCTTCCGCCCTGGTGCTGTCGTGCGCGGGCGGGAGTTCTTCCCGTACGCCTGCGGAGGGGGGTTCGGCTGCGGCCTCGGCTGTCCGGGCTATTAATTCCTCGATGTTAGATACCACTACGGTCTTTTCCGGGTCCTGGCTTTCCTGCGCAAGCGGTTTCGGGGTGTCCGCGTCCGGAGGTGAATAGGCGTCCGCCAGGGCTATGTGGGGGGCAGTCGGTTCGCTTTCCCCGGCCATGGCTTCGTACGGGGCCGTGTTCCTCAGTGCCAGCCAGCGCTTTATGGAGTAAGCCAGGGCCGCCAGGGAAACCGCTCCGGCCGCGCCGTAAGCGTAGAACAGCGTGTCATTCCAGATCTGGTACATAGGCATTAGGCCTCCCTTCGTTCCTGCGCGGTCCCGGCCGCGGTATTTTTGCGGAGCATTATTATTTTGCTGCCGGCTAGCAGGTCGTGCCAGGTAAGTTTGTCTTTCTCCCATACGGCCCAGACGTAGCCCAGCCCGGCCGCGCTGAACGATACCAGAGAAAAGAACGCCCGCAGGAAGGCTTTGTCGGTGCCAAGCGGGGCGCCGGTGGCGGCGTCGACAACTTTTAATTTCATCACCATCATGCCCGCGGTAGCGCCGAAGCGCCACAGCATAATGGCGCAGTAAAGGGCCCAGAGGAGCATTTTTACCGGGGCATATTTCTTGTCGCCGTCCCTGAGCCCGGTGTCGAAGCCGGCTTCGCCCCCGGATGTGCGCAGCAGCTTCCCTTCGGGGTGGGCCGGGTTGGTTATGGATACGCCGCCGGCCTTTGTGATGGCGATGGTTTCACCGTTCTTGCCTTTTATGGTAAGGCCCGCGCTGCCCAGGGCCACCTGGTCCACAGCTGTCTTTTTTGGCAAAAAGGTTTCACCCGACCGCACTTTAACGTTGGGGCCGCAGGAGGTGAGGCTCAGGGTATTTAGGACCATGGCAAAAATGCAGGCGTCCAGCAGCAGTGAGATCAGCCTGCGCCAGAAGCCGGCCGGACACTCGTCTTGCCGCGCGGCGCGGGGCGGCGCGGCGGGGGGGGCTTCGGTCCCGGGCAGGACCGCCGGGCCTTCCGCGGCGTTGGCGCCGATGGGCGTTTCCCGGAGCACGCGGTAGACTTTTATTTTTTCGGCTATGCCTTTGAACTGCCTGTAGCCGATCTCGCTGGAGGGAACTTCTTTTTTGTTCATGGCCAGGTAGACGGCCTCGGTGAAGAATACCTCTCCGGCTTCGGCTATGCTTTCCAGGCGGGAAGTTATATTTACCGCGTCGCCATAAATATCGCCATCGTCGTGTATGGCCACCTCGCCGGCATTTATGGCTATGCGGATCTCTATTTTCTGCGGGTGGTCTTTGCCGGCGTTATGGCCCCTGAGGACGGTTTGTATCTCCACGCCGCAGAGCACCGCGTCGGTGGGGCTGTCGAAGGCCACCAGAAAAGCGTCCCCGATGGTCTTTACCAGGCGGCCGTGGAATCTTTCCACCACCGGCAATACCAGCTCACGGTGTTTTGCCAGCATTTCCTGGGTCTGGGCCCTGGAAAAACCGGCGGTCTTGGACGTAAAGCCCTTGATGTCCGTGAGCATTATCGTGATATTCCTGGTTTTCATTTTTCCGGTCCCTTTTCCCCGCCGTGTACGGCGGTCACTTCCCGAGTTTGATCACAAGGTCCCTGGCAAGGTCCCCTGCAAGTTCCATTATGGCTTTCTGGATTATCGCTTCTGGTTTGGCTAATTATTCTGTTTTACCGCCGAAGGCGTGCTGTCAGGCCGGGTTGGGGACGTCTATGAATTCGGTTTTTACGCCGAATTTCTTTTCAAGCACTCCGGCCAGCGCTATCACGCCGGATTTTTCAGTGTTGTAATGCCCCGCCGAAATGAAGTTGGCCCCGCTTTCCCTGGCGAATTCCTGGGTATGTTCCGAGACTTCGCCGGTAATGTAGAGGTCGAGCCCGGCTTCTACCGCCTGCTCGAACAGGTCCGCCGCGCCGCCGCTTACAACGCCGGCGGTCTTTATTTTTTCCGGGCCGAAACGGAAACAAAGCGGTTCCGCGTCCAGCTTTATGGCCAGCGCCGCGGCGATGTCCTCCAGGCGCAGGGGTTTGGCGAAACTGCCGCTGAACCCGATGGTCCCGCCCTCATAAGCGCCGAAAGGCCTCAGGTTCTTTGCTCCCAGCATTTTCAGCAGGCGCGCGTTGTTGCCCGCCTCCGGGTGTTTGTCCAGCGGCAGGTGCCAGGCGCACAGCGACATGCCGCTTTCGAACAGCAGTTCCAGCTTGCGCTTTAACGGGCCCCGAAAGGGCTGCGCTCCGCCCCAGAGCAGCCCGTGGTGGACTATAAGCATGTCCGCGCCCCAGGCCGCAGCTTTTTTTATGCATTCCAGCGACGCTGACACCCCGAAGGCTATTTTTTCTACCGACGGGCGGCCTTCGGCCTGCAGGCCGTTGTGAGAGCTGTCTTTTACCGCTTTTGAGCCGAGATACGCGTCGGCAAAGGAAACTATTTTGTCCCTGTCCGCCATTGAGCCTCCGTTGCTTACTTCCCCCCGGGCCTTACCGCGTGGATATACCCGTTGGAAATGTCCGCGGTTATGTGGTCCGCGATAGAAAATGTTTTGAGGTCGGCCGATTCCAGCATAAGCGCCGAGTAGGCCCAGCGCAGCGGGTTGCCTTTAAGGATGCCGCGCGGCACGTTTACCGTTATGGCGCCGTCCTGCACCCTGGGCGCGGGGAGTGCGACGGCTTTCGGCCCTGCTGCCGTGGCGGTGTAAAGGGCCGCCTTGTACGGGGTTATTTCCAGGGCGTATTCCCAGGCGTTTTCCGGGAAAGGCCTGAGCGGCCTGCCCGCCAGGAATTTTGACTGCCCGGCGCGCGGCCTGCCATTTATGTCTATGTACAGGTCCAGGAATACCTGGCTGAAGCCTGAATCCAGCTTTTTCGGGTTATCTATTTCGAGCGGAACAAATCTGAAGGCTACGGCATCCGGCAGCACTTCCAGCTTCAGCCGGTCCAGTTTCCATACCTTATAGGGGTCCGCTGTTTTAGACAGACCCGCGGCCGGGCCTTTTAATTCCGGTTGTCTGGCTGTGTTCTTTATTTCAAAACCGTTTGCGGTCGTGTTTGTCTGCAGCTGCTCCGTGTCACGGGCGGCCGAATCCGCGTCGGTGAGCGAGGAGAAGATCCAGGAAGGCGGGGTTTTGCGCATCAGGCGGTAGGCGTTGCCCAGCGCGCTGCGCAGCTCTATTTCCGTTTCGCTGGCGACATCGGGGTTGGCCGATGCCAGGGCCATGAGCCTGGCTCCGTCCTCAGCAGAAAAATATTCGTCAAAAGCGGGTTTTGCCGCCGCGTAGTCGCCCAGGCAGGCGTTAAGGTGCAAGATGAGATCTGCGCGGGTCCTGGCCAGGGCGGCCAGGGCCCCTCTTTGTGCGGGAGCGGAGGCCCAGCGGGTGTAATCTCCCGGGCCCGGGCCGTCATTGTTCCAGGGGGAAGCCAGCGCGGCTATCTCGGCCGGGGTTGCGGCCGCGGCAGTGAGGTGTTTGATGGCTTCGGAAACCGTGAGGATTTTCTGCCGGAGGGGGCTCTTTAATTCACCTGCCAGCAGGGCGCGTACGGACGCCGGGTCGCCCGCGGCGGTTTCATCGAAAACCAGGAAGCGGTTTGTTTCCGCCGTGGAGCGGGTGGAGACGCTTACAAAAGGCACGGCGGTCACCCCTTCCGCCATAAATACGGCCGCGGCGGTCGAGGCCAGCGGGCCGCACGCCAGCCACCTGGCGCCCAGCGCTTTTGCCAGGGGGAAATAGTCTTCCATAAGGCCGCCCGGGGGGATTGCTATGCCCGGTGTAAGTTTGTCCGGCCTGCGCAGCGCGGCCTCGCGCATGAAACCGAAACGGAGCCCCGAAAAATAGCGATCCGTGCCGGGCAGGGCGCTCGTGGACGGCTTGCCTTCCCACTTTACACTGTCATGAGCGGGAGAGTAGAGCAGCGGCAGCGGCGGGGCGCCGGCCGGGGTCAGCGCAAGTTCCAGGCGGCCTTCGGTCTCCAGGTTCCTTATCCGGTTCCCCAGCTCGCCGGGCAGGTCTTCCAGGGCTGCGGTCAGGCGCAGGTCCCTGTTGTTCTCCAGGAGCGTTATTATCTCAGCGGTCCCGGCCGTTCCCGAGGGGAGCCAGAGCAGCGCCTGCTGGGCGCGCGCGGCCGGCGGGCATGCTGAGTAAAACAAAGCCAGCCCTGTGAGGATGAATAAGTTTAGCGTTGAAAGGCGGTTCATTTTACGGTGAGCAGCGATACTTTGCGCCCGGTTTCCGTGTCGGTGTCCGGGTTAAGCGGGTCGAGCACTTCCCTGCCGTCCACGCGGCACAGGTATTTATATTTCCCGGGAGGCAGCGGGATTATGGCCTCCCACCGGTTCCCGGGTTTTTTTGCCAGCGGCAGGGATTCGGGATTCCATTTGTTGAAGTCCCCGGCTATTTTTACTTCGGCCGCGCCGGCTATTTTCACCGAGAACGTCACAAAGCGCAGTTCCGGCCGCGCCGGGGCGTCGGGCCGCTCGTGCCTGGGGCGCGTCGGAGGCAGGTAATTTGTCCGGGAGGGTTTTATGGTGGCGGTGTTCCATCCCCCCATGAAGTTGAAATATTTTTTTACCGCGTCGTTAAATATCACGCCCGGTACGCTGACCAGTATGAGGGCGGCCAGCGCCAGCGTCAGAAGCATGGATTTGCGTTCTATCATGGTTTTACGCCGCCGCGTGAGGCGGAGGGCGGGGTGCCTGCGGCCCCGCGGGAGGCCGCGTCATCCAGCGGGCGGCGTATTCTTGTGGCGGCGCCCAGCTCAGCCGCCAGCGCCCTGAATTGTTCCAGGTCCACGGCGCCGTTGTCCACCGCGGTAGCAACGGTTTCCGGCAGTGTGCGCGCGGCGGAGCGTATGAATTCTTTTACCTTTTCAAACCCCTGCGCGGCCCATTCCGGCAAGGGGCGCATAAGGGCGGCCCATTGGGCCGGATCGGCCGTGTTCAGGCTGACGTTCACGGAATCCATGAGGCCTTTCATTTCCGGCACTACGTCCCTGCCCCATACCGCGTTGGCCAGGCCGTTGGTGTTCAGCCTTACGCGCAGGCTGCGCGGCAGCGGCGCTGCCTGCGCGGTTTTTATAAGCCTGGCGCAGGCCAGCAGCTCGTCAAGCCGTATCGTCGGCTCGCCGTAGCCGCAGAATACCAATTCTTCGAACGGGGCGCGCTCCCATTCCTGTCCGGCCAGTGCCAGCACCTCCCGGGCGGAAGGCTCGTGCCCGGCAAGGTCCAGGAGGCTGCCGTGGTAGTCCATCTTCCAGGCTTTTTTAATGCAGAAAATACAGTCCGTAGGGCAGCGGTTGGTGAGGTTTACGTAAAGGCCGTTGTTGTAACGGTAAACCACGCTCGGTTCTGGGGTTGTCATGTGGGTTGCAAAATTCCCGCCAGGCCGGCTTTCCGGCTGTTTAAGGCGTGTCTTATTCTATCATTTAGAAATACGTATTTTAATAGCGCCCGCCGCTTTTCTGGCCTAGGGCGCGGCCCCGGCTTTCCCCGGGATTCCCGAAAAAGGTATAATTTTCCCGGTAGCAGCATACAATATTACAGCCATAATCCAAGGAGCTCTCATGCCTGCCGCGACAAAACCCGTAAACAACGTTAAACAGGAGAGGAATTCAGCCATGAATAAAGATTTCAAAGTAAAAGACATGTCTTTGGCGGCGTGGGGCCGCCGCGAGATAGAGATAGCTGAAAAAGAGATGCCGGGCCTTATGGCTATACGCGAAAAACACGCCGCCAAACAGCCGCTCAAGGGCGCCCGCGTGATGGGTTCGCTGCATATGACCACCCAGACCGCCGTCCTTATAGAGACGCTTTCGGCCCTGGGCGCCGAAGTGCGCTGGTGCTCCTGCAACATTTTTTCCACCTCGGACCAGGCCGCCGCGGCCATAGCCGCCACCGGCATACCGGTGTTCGCCTGGAAAGGCGAGACGCTGTCCGAATACTGGTGGTGCACCGAGCGGGCGCTGGATTTCGGCGGCGGCAAGGGCCCCCACCTTATAGTGGACGACGGCGGCGACGCCACCATGATGATGCACCGCGGCGTGGCGGCGGAAAAGAACGCCAGGATACTTGACGCGAAAGCCGATTGCGAAGATGAGCAGGAACTGAACAAATGCCTCAAGGGTATCCTCAAGTCTTCGCCTAAGCGCTGGCACCTGGCCGTGAAGGACTGGAGGGGCGTCTCCGAGGAGACCACTACCGGTGTGCACCGCCTCTACCAGATGCACGAGGCCGGCACCCTGATGGTGCCCGCCATCAACGTAAACGATTCAGTGACCAAGTCCAAGTTCGACAACCTGTACGGCTGCCGCGAGTCCCTGGCGGACGGCATCAAGCGCGCTACCGACGTAATGATAGCTGGCAAGGTGGCCGTGGTCTGCGGCTACGGCGACGTGGGCAAAGGCTCCGCCAAATCCCTGCGCGGCTTTGGCGCGCGCGTCATAGTGACCGAGATAGACCCTATCTGCGCCCTGCAGGCGGCCATGGAGGGTTTCGAGGTGAAGACCGTGGAGGACACGCTGGGCGAGGGCGACCTGTACGTCACCACTACCGGCAATAAGGATATTATCCGCCTGGAGCATATGTTAAAGATGAAGGACCAGGCCATAGTCTGCAACATCGGCCATTTCGACAACGAGATACAGGTTGAAGCGCTGAAGAACGCCAAAGGCGTGAAAATGGTGAATATCAAGCCCCAGGTCGATCGTTTCGACCTGCCCGGCAATAAAGCCATTTACCTGCTGGCCGAAGGCCGCCTGGTAAATTTGGGCTGCGCCAAGGGCCACCCGTCCTTCGTGATGAGCAACTCCTTCTCCAACCAGACGCTGGCGCAGCTGGAGCTTTGGACCAAGAAGATGCCGTTGGGGGTTTCCCGCCTGCCCAAGCACCTGGACGAGGAAGTGGCCAGGCTCCACCTGGAGAAAATAGGCGTTAAGCTTACGAAGTTAAGCCGCGAGCAGGCTGAGTATATAGGGGTTAAGCCCGAAGGTCCTTATAAGCCGGAGCATTACCGCTATTGAGCGGCAGGCGGTTTGCCCCCGCGGTCCGGCCAGGAGGCCGGCCGCGGGGGTTTTTGCCGGGCGCATTGAACTGCGGGTTTTTTTTTAATAATATATAAAGAGTTGCGGGACAGCCTTACCGCTTGAGCCTGCCGAAAAGTCCGGCAGACATGAGCGGGGCAGCTGAGCGGGAAGAGGCCTTTTAATGAGTTCTCACCAGGCAAACCATATTTCTTTCGGCACGGACGGGATCCGCGGGATAATCGCGCGCGACTTCACTTACGACGTGGTGCGCAAGACCGCCCAGGGCATGGCGGATTATATTTCCTATAAATACATGCGTTTGGAAAAACCTTCGGTAGTGGTGGGGTATGACCGGCGCTTTATGTCGGAGCGGTTCGCCAAGACCATGGCCGATGTGCTGGCCGCCAACGGGCTTGACGTTACGCTGGCCTCTTCCCCGACCCCGACCCCGGCCATAAGCCTGCTTACGGCCAAGGGCTACGGGCTGGGCGTAGTTATTACGGCCAGCCACAACAATCACCACTATAATGGTATAAAGATAAAGCAGGGCGGGCGCAGCGCCCCTCCTTCCGTTACGGCCGAGATAGAGAACTACGTGGCCAAGGCGGTGCCCATGAAGCCCGGCGCCGTGCCCGTGCCCGTAAAAAATTTCGGGCCGGCTTACCTGGAGTACATGCTCTCCAAAGCCCCTGCCGCCAAAATGCTGGGCAAGCTGCCCGGTACGGTGATTATGGATTTCATGCACGGTGTCGGCGCGGAATCCGCCGGCTTGCTGTTTAATTCCAAAAATGTCCTGAAACTGCGCGAAAAACACGACCCTCTCTTCGGAGGCATGGCGCCTGAGCCCGTGGAAAAGAACCTGCAGGAACTGATAGCCGCCGTGAAGAAGAACAAGGCGCTGTTCGGGGCGGCCCTGGACGGCGACGCGGACCGTTTCGCCCTGGTGTCCGACAAGGGCCAGTATATCACGCCCTGCCAGATAGCGCCCCTGCTCCTTGAATACCTTATTTCCAAGGGAGGGGTAAGCGGCAAGGTTGTGCAGGCCGTGTCCATGGGCTACCTTACCAAGCGTATCGCCAAGGCGGCGGGCCTGCCCTTCGAGGAAACCCCGGTCGGGTTCAAGTATATCGCCGAGAAAATGCTTTTTGAAAACGCGTTTTTCGGCGTTGAGGAGTCTGGCGGCTACGCCTGGAAAGGCAACCTGCCCGAGCGGGACGGCGCCCTTACCGCGCTGCTGGTAATGGAGATGGTGATTAAGACCAAAAAGCCCGTTTCGGCGCTTTGCGCGGAAATAGAGAAAAAATACGGGAAGTCGGTGTTCGTGCGGCGGGATTTCCCGCTGCCCAAAGCCATCCCCAATAAACACTCTTTCGCCGTGAAGATAAAAAAGAAACTTCCCAAGATACTGCTCGGCCATAAGATAACGGAGACCAACACTATAGACGGGTTGAAAATAATTTTGGATAACGACTGGTGGGTGCTTATGCGCCCGTCAGGCACCGAGCCGCTGCTGCGTACCTATGCGGAAACCGACAGTCAGGAAAACACAAAAAAATTCCTGGAGTTGGCGTTCAAGCTGGTAGACCTCAAGCCGTGAGCGGTTTGGCTTTTAAAAAAACGGAGGAAACATGAACTTCAAAGGCAAAAGATACGTGAGCTCGGAATCGGTGACCGAAGGGCACCCTGACAAGGTCTGTGACCAGATCTCGGACGCGGTGCTCGACGAGATAATGAAGAAGGATCCCGCCGGCCGCGTGGCCTGCGAAACCTTTATTACCCGCGGCATGGTTGTGGTGGGAGGAGAAATAACCACCAAGACCTACGTGGACGTGGACACCCTTGTCCGCCAGGTGGTAAAGGATATAGGCTACACCCATTCGAAGTACGGCTTCAACTACGAAACCTGCGCCGTTCTTAATGTGATAGGCCGCCAGTCTCCGGATATCTCCCAGGGCGTGGACACCGGCGGCGCCGGCGACCAGGGCCTGATGGTCGGCTACGCTTCCGACGAGACGCCCGAGCTTATGCCCCTGCCGCTGCAGCTGGCCCAGCGCCTTTCCATGCGCCTGGCCGAAGTGCGCAAGAAAAATATCCTCCCCTACCTTGGCCCTGACGGCAAGAGCCAGGTAACCGTGGAGTATCATGACGGCAAACCTGTCCGCATAGAGACGATAGTCGTGTCTTCCCAGCACACCGAGGAGATACTGGATAAGACCGGCCACAAGATAACCGAAAAATCCCGCAAGGAAATAATCGACGCGGTTATCACCCCCGTCATAGACAAGCGCCTGATAGATAAGAACACCAATATCTACATCAATCCCACCGGCAAGTTCGTGGTGGGCGGGCCGCAGTCGGACGCCGGTGTGACAGGCCGCAAGATCATTGTGGATACTTACGGCGGCGTGGCCCCGCACGGCGGCGGCGCGTTCTCCGGCAAGGATTCAACCAAGGTGGACCGTTCGGCGGCTTACATGGCCCGCTACATAGCCAAGAACATAGTGGCGGCCAAACTCGCCCGTGAAGTGACCGTGCAGCTGGCCTACGCCATCGGCGTGGCCGAGCCCGTCGGCCTCTATGTGGACACCCACGGCACCGGGACGATAGCGGATGAGAAGCTCTCCAAGATAGTGCGCGACAGCTTCGACCTTACGCCCCGCGGCATCATCAAGACGCTGAATCTGCGCTCTCCCATATTCAGAAAGACCGCCGCTTACGGCCACTTTGGCCGTGCCGGCTTCCCGTGGGAAAAGACCAATGCGGTGGAGATGCTTAAAAAAAAGGCCGCGGCCGCGCCCAAGAACGAGTGCGCCTGCGCCTGCTGCTGAACCGGTAAACACGCGCCGCGGCCGGCTTGGGGGCCGGCCGCGGCGCGCTGACCGGCAGCAATCCCAGGGGGAGATATTATGAGAGTACTGGTTGTTGAGGATAACGCGCTTACGCGTTATACGTTGAGAGCGCTGCTCGACAAGCTTGGGCACGAAGTGGTGGCCGAAGCCGAGACCGGGGAACAGGCCGTGGAATTCTTTTCCACGCTTAAGCCGGACGTGGTGTTCCTGGACCTTATACTGCCGGGCAAGTCCGGGGTGGAAGTGCTGGCGGACCTGCGCGCGGTGGACGCCAAGGCGCGCGTGGTCGTTATAACGGCCGTCGACCAGGAAGAACTGGACCGCCGCCTTTCCGATACCGGGGTGCGGGCGATACTGCGCAAGCCTTTTTCCTTCGAAGAATTTAAAACACTTATGAAAAGCCTGGCTTGATGGATACTGGGAACTACCGGATACTAGAGGACCTGGCCCGGGCCAGCATGGAAAAATGCATGGCCAGGCTGTCGCGCGTGTCGGCGGGCAAGTGGGGAGTTGCGGGCATCAGTGTGACGAAGCGCAGTATGGCTGAAGTCGTGCGGCATTATGCCGGCACCGGCAGGACGGGCACTGCGGTGTACTTTGAGGTCACTGGTGAGTACCCCTTTTCCTCCATGGTCATTTTCAGACCGGAAGATACGGAGATTATTTCACGCGGGTTCCTGGGTTTTTCTTTTTCCCGGCTGCCGGGGCTGAACCAGGCGCAGGAACTGCTGTTGTCCGAGCTGGGGAATATCATTCTCAACGCCTTTATAAGTTCGCTTTCCAATGAACTCAAGCGCAGTTTTCTGCCCTCCGCGCCGAAATGCGTGAACGGGGAGGCGAGGTTCCTGCTGGAAGCGCTTTGGTCTCCCCTTGGCGCGGAACAAGCCCACAGCGTAGTAACGATAACGCTTGACCTGCAGTGCGATGGCGTCGTTACCCGCAGTGAGGTGGTGGCCGTGATACCTGAAAGCCTTGAACTGGCTTTGGCGGCCGGACCGCGCGGATAAGCGGGCATGGCTTCCTCCCAGTTTTCCTTGAATTCTGCTGGAGAATAATTATGTATAAATTTATTTCACCGAGAACGGTCGTTTGCGTTCTGGCGCTTGCGGCGGGGTTTGCCTGGCCGGCGGCCGCGGAGACCGGCATACTTAAGATAGACTGGGAATTGTCGAAATTGCAGGACAAGAAGCGCCTGCCGTTCGCGCCCGTAGCGGTGCTCAAGGCTTTCCCGGGGGTAAGGTTTACCGACCGCCTGCGCTCGGTGATAACGCTGAATAATACTTCGGCAAAAAAAGTGGAAGGACTTGTAATCCGCTATTCCCTGCGCTTGCGCCTGTTAAAGGCGGGGGACGCTCAGGATAAGGCTTTCTGGGGGGTCCCGTTCTATGTGGAGGAAGTCCGCGTGGCGGCCGTGGGCGCCATGTCCACCCGGTCCGCGCGCGTCCTGAACTTCGGGATCTCCGACCAACTGAATAAATTAAGGAACAGCGGCTTTGTTCCGGTGGCGCTTAAGCTGGAGGCTATGCTTTGTCCCCGCCAGGGGGATACCCCGTCCGAAATAATGAAAGAATCCGTTATTGAAATACAGAAACCCTGAGAGTGACTTCTTATGCTCGACCTTAAACTTCTGCGCGCTAACCCCGAAGGGGTGAAGGCGGCCGTGGCCGGCCGCGGCGAAAAATACCTGGGGTTGCTGGGCGAGATCTTCGCCAAAGACGCCGTTTACCGCGCGGCACTGGCCGAGATAGAGGAGCTGCGCTCCAGGCGTAACGAGGTTTCTAAGAAAATACAGGTGGCGAAAGCCGCCGGGGACGAGGGAGCGGCCGGGGCCGCCATGGCGCAGGCCAACGCCGCTAAGGAAGCCGTAAAGGCGCGTGAGGACGGTACGGCCGCGCTTGAAAAAGAGCTTAACGCGCTGCTGCTTGGCATGCCTAACCCGCCTCATGAAAGCGTGGCCAGGGGCGGCGGGCCCGAAGATAATAAAGTGGTCTTTGAGGACCTGTCGAATAAGCGCGAGTTCGCCTTTAAGGCGCTGGATCACCATGCCGTGGGCGAGACGCTGGGCATCCTCGATTTTGCCACCGCTACAAAACTTTCCGGTTCACGCTTTGCCCTGCTGCGCGGCGCGGGCGCCCGCCTTGAGCGTTCCATAACCCAGTTTATGCTGGACGTCCAGACCGGCAACGGTTATACGGAAATTTTTCCGCCGTTCCTGGTTACGGCGGAAACCATGACCGGCACAGGCCAGCTGCCGAAGTTCGAAGAGGACCTTTACAAGGTAGCGTCCGAACCCCCGCTTTACCTGATACCCACCGCCGAAGTGCCGCTGACCAATATGTACCGCGGGGATATCCTTAAGGAAGAGGAACTTCCGCTGCGGTTCACGGCCTATACGGCCTGTTTCCGTCAGGAAGCCGGTACTTACGGCAAGGACGCGCGCGGCCTGATACGCAACCACCAGTTCAATAAGGTGGAGCTGGTCTGGCTGTCGCGTCCGGAAGACTCCATGGCCGCCCTGGAGAAAATGCGCTGCGACGCGGAAAAAATATTAAAACTGCTTAAGCTCCCTTACCGCGTGCTGGAACTCTGCACCGGAGATATGGGGTTCTCCTCCGCTAAAACCTACGATCTCGAGGTCTGGATGCCCGGCGAGGGGAAATTCAGGGAGATCTCTTCGGTTTCCAACTGCCGGGATTTCCAGGCCCGCCGCATGAATACCCGCTTTAAGCGGGCCGACGGTAAAAAAACGGAATTTATACATACCCTCAACGGTTCCGGCCTGGCCGTGGGCCGCACCTTTGCCGCGATACTGGAAAACTACCAGCAGGCGGACGGGTCGGTGGTGGTGCCGGAGGCGCTCGAACGCTACATGGAAGTGGACAGGATAACTCTATGAGAAAAGGGCTTTTTCTGCAGGCGGCGCTGGTCTGCCTCCTGGCGGCCTACGCCGCCGCGAAACCCCCGGTCTATGAGCCGCTGCCGGAGGAGCTGCGCGCTATTTCCAAACAGGGGATAGACGCCATTTACGCGGTGGATCTCCCCGAAGCGCAGAAACAGTTCGCCCTGGCCCTGGAAAAATATCCCGACCACCCGTTTCCGCATTTCGGCATAGCTATGGCCAAGTGGGCGCACCTGGAATATCTGGAAGACGAGTCCGACCCCGGGCTGGAAAAGGAATACGGGGAGCTGACGGATAAGGCCGTTGATGTGGGGCTGAAGTGGCTGAAGAAGCATCCCGGCGACGCCAACGCCTACCTGGCCGTGGGCGGTATCTACGGCCTGCGCGCGCGGCTGGCGGTGCAGCAGCGCCGGTGGATAAAAGCGTATTTCGACGGTAAAAAAGCTATTTCCCATACGCGCAAAGCGGCGAACATAGACCCCGGGCTTTATGACGCGTACCTTGGGATCGGAATGTACGAGTATTACGCCGGCACTCTGCCGGGTGTTGTAAAGTTCCTGGCCAAGCTCGTAATGAGCGGCGACGCGCCCAAGGGGCTGGAATATCTGAACCTGTGCCGGGAAAAAGGTTTCTTTAACGCGCTGGGGGCGAAGCTTCTGCTTATAGAGATTTACACGCAGCCCGGCAGCAAATACGCCAACACCGCCATGGCCGTAAAATGGTCGCGTGAATTGCGCGCCGCCTACCCGCTGCACGCGCAGATGCATTTTGTGGAGATAGTTTCACTGTATGAGGATAAAAAGTACGAGGAAGCCCGCCGGGAGGCCCTGGTGTACCTGAAGGCGGTTAACGACGGGGTGGCGGTTTACCGGCGGCGTTACCTGCCGCGCGTGCTTACCGCCATAGGCACCACGTACCTGGTTGAAAAGAATTATGCCGCCGCCGCCGAGTATTTCGCCAAAGCCGCGGCAACCCTTAAGGACGACCCCGCGACGCACCCCGCGCGCTGGGGGGTGTGGAGCGTGGTCAGGCTTGCCAACGTTTACGACCTCAAAGGCGACAGGAAAAAAGCCCTGGAGTTGTATAAGGAGGCCAGGGCTTATAAAGACGAATGGGGTTTTTCGGAATTTATCAATAAATACCTGAAGCAACCCTTCTCCGAAGCCGAGCTGCCCGGCTCCCTGCCTCCTCCGTGACCGGAACGCCATGGAACTAGCCTCTGTAATTTTTCTGCTGCTGGCGATTTTCGGCTGGGGCATGGGCGCTTTTTTCGATAAGATCAGTCTTAAGTACCTGGACCCGTCCGGCGCTTTTTATGTGCGCTCACTGTTCATGATCATTATCTTCGCGCCGCTGGTGGCGTGGAAATACGGAGCGACCCGGCAGGCCCTGCTCGGGTCGGACAAGCTGGGGCCGCTGTTCGTGCTTGGCAGCGTAATCGTTTCCATGGGCGGAGTGTTTTTTTATTTAAAGGCGCTTTCCGGCGGCGCGGCCACAAAAATAGTGCCGCTCACCTCCACCTACCCCTTCGTTACCTTCGCCCTGGCGGTGCTTTTCCTGGGCGAGAATATTACGCTGAACAAATTCGTGGGGACCATGCTGCTTTCCGGCGGAATTTATTTCATAACCAAGTAGCGCCAGCCGGCTTCCTTGCCCCCTATCCCCCACATGAACACCGAGGAATTTGAAAAACGCGCCGCCAGGGCTATCCGGCGGCTGCCGAAATTCTTCAGGGACAGGATAGACAATGTGGCGGTATTGGTGGCAGCCGCCCCCGGCGTGGCGCAGCGGCGGCGTTTCGGCCCCGGGCTTTTGGGCCTGTATGAAGGCGTCCCGCTTCTCGACAGGACGGCGCATTACAGCGGCGCCATGCCGGACAAAATAACGCTTTTTAAAAATAATATAGAGGCCCGTTGTTCCGGGGCTGAAGAGCTGGAAAAAGAAATACAGCACGTGGTAATGCACGAGATAGCGCACCACTTCGGCATAACCGACAAGGAACTTACGGACAAGGGGCTGTACTGAACCAGCGGCGCCGCTTTGCAACCGGGGGAGGAGCCTGTGGCGAGTATGAAAACCGGTTTTTACCTGCTGGTATGGCTGGGGATGTGCTGTTGGGCAACTGCATAACGTGATAAGGGCGGGATTGATGGAACGAATGACGCTGCTGGACACATTAAATTTGAGTCAAAATCGCTTAAATCGCATCCGGGACGGTGATTTGCAGCCCTTCCTGCCCTTCGCCTGAAGAAGTTTCTTGGGACAGCCATGGTTCATTGTACCCATAAAAGGATAGGTTAAAAGGCACTTGGCATAATGCCAGTTTTCCAATATAATCAAATGTAATAATATGACCGTACTAGCGATTTTATTTATTGCAACAGCAGCCCAGGCTGCGCAGGCGGTTCCTATCAGCGATGCATCGTATACGGCGTCGCTCAAAGAGGCGCGGCTGACCGTCCCTATGCCGGCAACCCTGACAGTCCAGCCCGTCACAGTCGCAACTGAGGCAGGCTCTTACTTGATGGATAAGGTAAAGGCAAACGATGTGGTAATGCTGGGGGAGTATCACAGATCCCGCATCGAGGTTTCTTTTTTTGCCTCCATGATTTCCGGCCTGGCGGAGAGTGGTGTGGAGAATTTCGCTTTTGAGTTCCTATCCTCGCGGCAACAGGGAGAAATCAATGCCTTCATGGACTCTTCCGCCTATCTGGGTGACAGATTCCGAAGACGGGAAAAGATCGTTGATTTCCTATTTGGATTCAGGTGTGTCTTCACCGTTTTCCCGTACCGCGATTACGTGGATGCCATAGAGAATATTTATCTGCTCCGGCATTCGTCCCACCCGGGCACCAAGCTAATCGGCACAGGCTGTAACGATCAAGTCTATTTTGGTGATGAGGACGATTGTTTAGCTGGAGGGAGTCGGGACCGGTATATGGCTGAGACGCTTTCACAGTCCCAGGGTAAGACCGTATGGTATGGGGGTCTGCATCATTCCGCTAATCTGCGGCATAGGACTGCGGGTATCCTTAGGGGAATTTCCGACAAAAAGGTCTTCGCTCTCGTCTCTCTAAATGAAGAAGACGACTACATTAGCAAACTGCTTAAGTATCCCGAAATCGCCGGCTACTTACAAGAACAGTTGCCGACGGGCTCCGGTATGGATGTCGCATGGCTGGAGAAGGAATTCGATGGAGTGAGCCCAAGCGGAGAACAATCCCATATCAAGCTCTCGGAAGTACTGGGAAAGTTTTACGACGGATTCATCTATCACGCCCCTTCGGGTGATATTCTGCGCGACCAGTGCCGGATATCTGATGAGTATAGACAGTTCATTAAAAACAACATTTTTGACAAGCTTTCGCAGGAAGAGATCCGGGAGGTTGTAATTCTTTGTCTTTCCATCGGTGCACCGACCGACCAGCAAAAGGCGGCTATAGAAAAAATCCACGGTGAATCGTCCCCTCGAAATTACTTAATGAAACATCTCTTCAACCTCATGTATGATCGTGCCGGTAAGGTTTTTACGGACGAAGATCGACGCATCTTTGAGTTGGCGAAATAACCACCTCTAAACCCTAGTCCGCCCATTAAACAGGCGGCGTGTAGGTCAGCCCACCCAAATCACCTGCCAATAATCCGGCAAGATATAAGTGCTCCCGACGACCCAGCAGAAGTACGCGAAACCAGGTAAAAATATATCTTTCAGAAGTGTTTGTTTTATTTTGCATGTTGGATATCTTCATCATTAAACACTAATGCCCGCTTTTTCGAACTTCGCATCTTGTCCGCTTATATCCCGGGAATATGCGGCGGCCTCCCGGAGTCACTGCGGACAATATAGACTTCGACATGCTTATTGTTGCGTTCAAATATTTTGTCTAAAACCATGCCCTGCCGGACAGCCATATCTTTTAGTTTCGAATTGTCGGGGAGTCCCTGTGGCGTATAGAGAAGAATATTAAATCTATCGTTAACCCCGACAACATTGAGGGGCCTGTCTACGTAGCCGAAAGAAGGTTCGCGCAATTCCTGCGTCATGGGCCACAAAGCCAGAACGGGTTGCCCGGGGAATTTGGCCCGCAAATAGCGGCATGCTTCCTTGTGTACCATAACTACGTCCCTGTACTGCATATCGGTCTCGAAACTCCCGTCCCCGGCCCCGGTACCATGCATCCGGGTGAGAAACAGCCCCGCGACCATAAGCGCGACCATTAGTTGTCGCTTGAAATCCTTATACATGGAGACCAGGGAGGAGGCGCCGATAATAAAAAAAAACGGCAGCACCGGCATAATGTAGCGCGGGGTAAAAAAGATAAAGGAAAAGGGGACGGCAAAGGAAAGTGTTATCGTAAAAAAAAGAAAAAATTCTTTTTTCCAGGCCGCCTTTCCAAGCGCAAAAAAACTCGCCAGGATTATGCCGCTCATGAGGAAGCGATATTGATGAAAGAATATCCAGAGAAAACTATCCGTTGACCGCCGCAGGAACGTATTCCCTTCAAAATACGGATTGGGGAGGAACGCGCCCGTGGTTGTTTTTTGCAGCGCGAAAAAGGCGAGCAGCACCAGCAGCGGCACGGCATATTTCAGGAGTTTCCGGCTGTTTCCGGAATACGCGCGTTCTGTTACGTAGATGTATAACAGTATCGCGCTGATGACCGCGGCCGATGTTTCTTTTGTCAGCACCAGCAATATTGCGCAGAACAGGTAAGCCGGGTAGTTGCCTGCCAGCGCGTAATAGGCGCACATCACCCCGAGGGCGGTGACAAATGGTTCCGCGGTAGCCATGCCAGACTGAGCAAAAAAGACGGGTGAACAGAACAGCAGGAGGCTCGCCAGTATGCCGGTCGTTCTGCCGTAAAGGCGGCATGCCAGCAGGTAGGTGAAATAGACCGCCAGAAACGAGCTGCAGATAGTCAGGAGGTGGGCGAGCCAGATCTTTTCTCCGGCCAAGGTGAACAGAGCGGCAAGGGTGAAATAAATGAGCGGCGGATGTCCGAAAAATTCGGTGGGAGGATGCAGTCCCGGCAGCACGCTCCAGATGCCGTTGCGGGCCAGCCAGTGGGAGGGAGCTATATATGCCGACATCTCATCCCAGTGGTACGGCAGGTTAAGGACGCCGGCTTTGCCCGCGAAGACAAGGCAAAATAGACCGGCCGCAACTAAAGCGTCACGAGAAAATTGCCTTGGTCTTCCTGTAACACCCATGATATCCGCTTGCGCCGTTTTACCGCGGGTGCTGAAGGGGGCCAGCGGCTTAAAGGCCGGGTGTAAATCTTTTGCATCCATGGACACTTCGCTTAAATTTAGCATATACCCTGCCAGATTGTCCTATAAGCCTGAGAAGTTAAAATAGGAGGCAGTATGGCTACAATAAGCCAGCGGTCAGATGCGCAGACAGCCCAGGCAGATATCAGCAAGGTCAGTGCCGGAAGATGTTAAAGCGGCTTCCCGAGGCGCAGGTAGCCGGAACAACTCGAAATCCTTATTTTAAGCAACTCACCGGGTTTGGGTATATTCTTTTCGCCGGCTAATACTTCCACGCGGCCGTCTATCTCCGGCGCGTCGCGATAGGTGCGTCCGAAGCGCGGCGAATCCATGAGGACCTCCATGCTCTTGCCCTTAAGCCCTGCGTTGATGAGGTCGACAACGCCGCTCTGGGCGCTTATCAGCGCGGCCGCACGCTCCTCTTTTACGCTTTCCGGGACCTGCCCGGGGAAAGCGGCGGCCGGGGTGCCGGGCTCCTGTGAATATTTGAACACGCCCACGTTGTCAAAGCGGGTCTTTTTTACGAAAGCCAGCAGCCTGTTGAAATCTTCCTGCGATTCTCCCGGGAACCCCACTATGAAATTGGTGCGGATGGCGATGTTCGGCATGGCGTGGCGCAGTTCGGCTATCTTGGCCTTTATAGATATTTCCGAAGAGGCGCGGTTCATGCTTTTCAGCACCCTGTCCGATACGTGCTGCAGCGGCATGTCCAGGTAGCGGCAAATGCTTTTATTGGCCCGCATCACCTCTATCACTTCGCTGGTAAGGCGTTCGGGGTAGACGTACATCAGCCGCCACCACTTAACGCTTTTTATGGCCACCAGTTTATTAAGGAGCCACGCCAGGCGCGGCCTGCCATAAAGGTCGGCGCCGTAGGCGGTGGTGTCCTGCGCTATGAGCGAGATTTCCACGGCCCCGCTTTCGGCCAGCGCGCGCGCCTCTTGCGCTATGGCGGCCACCGGCTTGGAACGCAGGGCGCCGCGGATGGAGGGGATAAGGCAATAGGCGCAGCGGTTGTCGCAGCCGTCGGCTATTTTAAGGTAGGCGCTGTGCGGCGCGGTAAGGCGCGCTTTCCGGCGCGGCAAGCCCAGGGGGCCCCGCGAAGGCAGCAGGTAGCTCTTGCCGGATTTCACGGCCTCGGCGGCTTTTGAAAGGGAGTGGATGCCGACCAGCGCGTCCAGACCGGGGAAGCGCGCCAGCAGGGCTTCCTTTTCCCGCTGCGCCAGGCAGCCGGCCACCAGCACCTTTGAAAGTTTTCCGCGCGCTTTAAGGCCCAGCAGGCGCCGTATCTCGCGTTCGGATTCCTTTACGGCGGAGCCCAGGAACGCGCAGGTGTTGAGCAGCGCCGCGTCGGCGCCGGCTTCCGCTGCGGTCAATTCCCAGCCGGCCGCGGCCAGTTCGCCGGCCATAACTTCGGCGTCGGCAAGATTCTTCGGGCAGCCCAGCGATACGATAAAAAGTTTGGGCATAAGTTGAGGGGCGGCGGAGGAAGGCGAAAGAGGGCGGCGCCTAGTGCTTTTCCAGGCTCTTGATCAGCCAGAAAGTGCCGGCGCCCAGCAGCAGCATCAGCGATACGAAAGTCAGAAAGGCCAGCTGCGGGTCGGTGATGCCGGTGACCGTGCAGAGCTCCGACATGCCGCCGACCCCGGCGAAAAAACTGGGGACCGCCACCGCGATGACGACGGCGTTGAGATTCTTCATCAGGATGTTGAGGTTGTTGGCCACTATGGAGGCGCGCGCGCCCACCAGTGAGGCGAAGATGTTGGAATAGATCTCGGCCTGCCGGTAGCACTGGTTGTTCTCGATTATTATGTCGTCGAGAAATTCCACGCTTTTGTGCGTCAGGCCCATCTTGTCGGTATGGTGCTTAAGGCGGTCTATGACGTAGGAATTGGCGTTTATGGCGTTGAGGTAGTAGACCAGGCTTTTTTCCAGCGTGAAAAGGTTGAGCAGATGGCGGTTCTCCATGGAGTGGGTGATCTTGGTCTCTATTTCTTCGGCTATCATGTTGATAACCTTGAGGTGTTCCATGAAATGGAAAATAGAATTATAGATCAGTTTGAGGAAAATTTCCCTTACGCCGGTGACATGCTTGAAATATTTGCCCGAGAACATGTTGATGTCTTCGGAAAGGGCCAGGATCAGCTTGTCTTTGAACAGGAACAGGCCCATGGACGAGACCTTGAACATGAAATGGTCTTTGGAGGAATAGTTCTTGGGGCGCTTGAAGATCAGCGCCAGGTGGTCGGGCTCGAACTCCATGCGGGCGGGCTCTTCAGGGTCGAAGGCGGAGGCGAAGTTGTGCTCGTCCAGCGCGAAATTCTCTACCAGCCACTTTTTTTCGTCTTCAGTGGGGCTGACCACTACCCAGATGGCGGGGTTTTCAGTTTCCGAGGGCAGTATCTGGCTGTTCTCTATCTTGTAGCGCTTTATCATCGGGACCCGCTTTTTTGCCTTAAGTCTTAAACCTGACCCCAATTGTACTATTTACGGGCCGCTTTGGTTTTCGTTTTGGCTTTAAGCTGCGCGGCTACCGCGGCGCCTATTTCCGAAAGATTGTCTACCACGGTGGCGCCGGCTTTTTTAAGCGCCGCCACTTTTGACGCGTGCGTCCCGGCATTGCCTTCCACTATGGCGCCGGCGTGTCCCATGCGGCGGCCGGGGGGGGCGGTCTTGCCGGCTACAAAGCAGAATACGGGTTTGGTCATCTTGGCCTTTATGTAGCGCGCGGCGTCTTCTTCGGCCGCGCCGCCTATTTCGCCTATCATTATGACTGCCTTTGTCTGCTTGTCGGCCTGGAAAAGTTTCAGCGTATCTACGAAATTCATGCCCTGCACCGGATCGCCCCCGATGCCTACCACCGTGGATTGCCCCAGGCCCTGGCTGGTAACCTGCCAGACGGCTTCGTAGGTGAGCGTGCCGGAGCGGGAAACCACGCCCACGCCGCCTTTACGGTGGATGTAGCCGGGCATTATGCCGGCCTTGCATTCCCCCGGCGTTATTACGCCCGGGCAGTTGGGGCCTACAAGGGTGACTTCGCTGCCGGCCGCTTTCATGGCGTTGAGCCGCTGTTTAACGCGCACCATGTCCAGCACGGGCACCCCTTCCGTTATGCAGATTATCAGCTTGATCCCGGCGGCCGCGGCTTCCAGTATGGAGTCGGCGGCGTAAGGAGGGGGGACGAAAATAAGGGAGACGTCGGCGCCGGTAGCTTTAACGGCGTCGCGGGCGGTATTGAAAACCGGGCGGCCCAGATGTTCGGTGCCGCCTTTTCCGGGCGTTACTCCCCCCACTATGGCGGAGCCGTATTCCATGCACTGCTGCGCGTGGAACGAGCCCTGCGCCCCCGTAAATCCGTGTACGATGAGTTTTGTTTTTTTGTTCAGCAATATCGGCATAAATTCTCCTGCTTCGCGGCGGCCACGGCTTTCTGCGCGGCTTCCCAAAGCGAGTCGGCCTGCTCCAGCTTCAGCCCGGACCCGGCCAGGATCTTCCTGCCCTCTTTTACGTTGGTCCCTTCCAGGCGCACGATAAGCGGCACGGTTATCTTTACTGTTTTGGAGGCTTCCACCACGCCGGCGGCTATATTGTCGCATTTCATTATGCCGCCGAAAATGTTAACCAGCACGGCCTTGACCTTGGGGTCCTTCAGGATTATCTGGAAGGCGCGTGTGATCTGGTCCACGCTGGCGCCGCCGCCCACGTCCAGGAAGTTGGCCGCGTTGCCGCCGGCCATCTTCACGGTGTCGAGCGTGGCCATGGCGAGCCCCGCTCCGTTTACCATGCAGCCGATGTCGCCGTCCAGGCCTATATAGTTTATTCCTATGGCTTTGGCTTCTTTTTCTATGTCCGAAGCTTCGTGGTCGGGCCTTGCGGCCTGGTCCTTGTGGCGGAACAGGGCGTTGTCGTCGGTCACTATTTTAGCGTCCAGCGCCAGCAGCCGGCCGTCTTTTGTTATCGCCAGCGGGTTAACCTCCACCAGGCTCGCGTCGCAGCCGGTGAAGACCTTTACCAGCCGCTGTGCGAACACGGTGAATTCGCAGAAGTTCTTTTTCGGGATATTCAGGTCGAAGGCCAGCTGGCGGGCCTGGAAATCCGCCAGCCCGGCCTCGGCGTCCACCAGGACCTTGAGGATCTTTTCCGGGTGGCTGTGCGCCAGTTCCTCTATGGACATGCCGCCCTCGGCGGAGGCGATTATCACGGGGCAGGCCTCTTTGCGGTCCAGGACCACGGAAATATACATTTCGCGGGCTGCTTCGCAGGCCTCTTCCACCAGCACTTCTTCCACCGTGAGGGCCTTGCCCTGAGTCTGGTGGGTTATCATCTGCATGCCCAGCATCCTCCCGGCAAGCTCCCTGGTTTCAGCCGCGGTTCTGGCCAGTTTTACGCCGCCGGCTTTGCCGCGGCCGCCGGCCAATACCTGCGCCTTTACTATCCACGGGCCCGGCCCGTCCAGTTTAAGGCTGTCGGGGCTTTCTCCCAGTTTCAGGACGCCGAAACGCCTTAGCAGCGGCAGCCCGCCGGCCTCGAAAATTTCCTTGCCTTCATATTCAAGAAGTTTCATTATGTGTCCTAAGAAAAGCGGCGGCCGCTTTTGTTGCGCTTTTGGGGCCGGTTTGAGCCGCCTGAACATAATTTGTAGTATAATTTTCAGTATCAAGTCCAGCGAAAAAGCGGCCGGCTATCAAGGGTTTGGCTGCTTAAAACAGCTTTCTCAACAAGAGGTCCGGTGATGAATAAAAACAACAACAGCAGGAAGGTCAGCGTAAGCCAGCTCAGCTCCGTTACCGTGCGCTTTGCCGGCGATTCCGGCGACGGTATACAGCTGGTGGGCAGCCAGTTCGCCAATTCAACGGCCATAGCCGGCAACGACCTCAGCACCCTGCCGGACTACCCGGCCGAAATACGGGCCCCCGCAGGGTCCCTGGCCGGAGTCAGCGGCTTCCAGATAAGTTTTGGCGACGATACCGTGCTTACCCCCGGCAATAAGCCGAATGTGCTGCTGGTAATGAACCCGGCGGCGCTGGCGGTTAACCTCAAAAGCATGGATAAGGGCGGGGTGATAATAGCCAATTCCGACGCTTTCACCGCGCCGGCCCTGGAAAAAGCCGGCTACGCCGCAAACCCGCTGGAGGACGGCTCCCTGGCCAATTACCGGGTGATAGGCGTGCCGGTGAACGCGCTTACCGAAAACGCGCTGAAGGATTCCGGGCTCACTCCGGCGCAGGTTTTCAAGTGCAAGAATTTTTATCTGCTGGGCATGCTCTACTGGATGTACGGGCTGGGCACCGAGGTTACGCTGGCCTGGATCAAGACAAAATTCAAGAAGGTCCCGGAGCTTGCCGCCGCCAACAGCAAGGTGCTGATGGCCGGCTATGATTACGCCGAAACCACCGAGATCTTCGACGCCCGGTTCCAGTTGAAGAAGAGCCCGGTAGCGCCCGGCAAATACCGCAACCTTACCGGCAACGAGGCCGCGGCCTACGCGCTTATTACGGCTGCAAAACTCCTTAAGAAAAAACTGTTCTACGGGTCTTATCCCATTACCCCCGCTTCCGAGATACTCCAGACCCTTTCAAAGCACCGCGCCAACGACGTGGTGGTTTTCCAGGCTGAAGACGAGATAGCCGCTATCTGCGCCACCATAGGGGCCGCCTTTGCAGGCGAACTTGCGGCAACCGGTACCAGCGGCCCCGGGCTTTCGCTCAAGGCCGAGGCTTTGGGCCTGGCCGTTATAGCCGAGCTGCCGCTGGTGGTGGTTAACGTCCAGCGCGGCGGGCCTTCGACGGGTTTGCCAACCAAGACCGAGCAATCGGACCTGCTGCAGGCGGTGTACGGCCGCCACGGGGAGTGCCCGCTGGTGGTGCTGGCCGCCTCCAGCCCGGCCGATTGTTTTAATACCACACTTGAGGCCGCGCGCATAGCGGTGAAGTACATGACGCCCGTAATAGTGCTGTCCAATTCCTATCTCTCTAACGGTTCGGAACCGTTCCGCATTCCGAAGCTGTCCGAGCTTCCGAAATTCCAGTTAAACCCACTGCCGGAACCTGCCGAGTACAAGCCTTTTATGCGCAATCCTGAAACCCTGGCGCGGCCATGGACCTGGCCCGGGCTGGCCGGTTACGAATACCGCGCCGGAGGCCTTGAAAAAGCCGATGTTACGGGGGCTATAAGCTATGATCCCGGTAACCACGAAATAATGACCAAACTGCGCGCTGACAAGGTGGCCAGGGTGGTTAAGGAAATCCCTCCCACAAAGCTCCATGGCCAGGCCGAAGGCGACCTGCTGGTGGTGGGCTGGGGGTCCACTTACGGCGCCATAAAAACCGCCGTCAACGAGGCCCGCAAGGCGGGGCTCAGCGTGTCCTCTATCCATATCAAGCATATCTTTCCAATGCCGCCGGATCTGGGCCCCATCATGCGCCGTTTCCGGAAAGTGCTGGTGCCCGAGGAAAACTCGGGCCAGCTGCGCATGCTGCTGCGCTCGGCGTACAGCATTGAGCCCCTGGGCCTGAACAAGATGCAGGGGCAGCCGCTTAACTCCGACGAGATCCTGGCGAAGGTCCAGGAAATATTGAGGGGCAACTGACATGGAAAATATAAAGCTTGCCGCCAAAGACTTCTCCTCCAACCTGCCGGTGAAATGGTGCCCCGGCTGCGGAGATTTTGCCATCCTCAACATGATACAGAAGACGCTGGCCGGCATGGGCCTGCCGCACGAGAAGTACGCCGTCATCTCCGGCATAGGCTGCTCCAGCCGCTTCCCGTATTACGTGAACACTTACGGGTTCCATACGCTGCACGGCCGCGCGCTGCCGGTTGCCACCGGGGTAAAGCTGTCCAACCCGGAGCTGTCCGTGTGGGTGGCCACCGGCGACGGCGACGGCCTGTCCATAGGCGGCAACCACATGCTGCATACCATCCGCCGCAACATAGGCCTGAAGATAGTGCTGTTCAATAACCGCATTTACGGGCTTACCAAGGGCCAGGCCTCTCCCACCACCCAGCCCGGCACCAAAACCAAGACCACGCCGCTGGGGGCCATCGATTACCCGTTCAACCCCGCGCAGTTCGCCGTGGGGCTGGATTGCACCTTTGTGGCCCGGGGTATAGACACGGACATCCCCGGCACCTCCGCCATACTTGAGCGGGCGGCCCGCCACAGCGGCACGGCTTTCGTTGAAGTGCTGCAGAAATGCGTGCCGTTCACCGACAAAGAATTCGACCCGCTTAAAGACGCTGCGCTGAAGGAAGACCTGCTGCTGCGGGTGGAGCACGGCAAGCCGCTGGTGTTCGGGAAGAACAAAGATAAAGGAATAGTTTTCCGTAATTTCCGGGCGCAGATAATAGAGTTCAGACCCGGAGCCGTGCCGGCGGAGGTGGCGGTTTACGACGAAACCAACACCGAGATGGCCTACCTGGTGAGCGGCTTTACCCGGTCCGGGTTCCCTATGCCCATAGGGGTGTTCAAGTCCGTGCGCAAACCGGCCTACGAAGAGCTGTATTACGACCAGGTGGCCGCCGTGGGCAACACCAAGGACCACGAGCTGGAAGCCCTGCTTGCCGGCCCCGACGCGTGGGAAATAAAATAGCGGGGTTCTTTTAAGGCAATTGGGGCGAGGGGACTTCGTCGGGGTTCTCCGGCAGGGGCGCGGGGTCCGGCAGGGCCGGCAGGTCCTGGGGGACGGGTTCCATCTCGGGTTCAGCAGCGGCCGCCGGCGTGACCGGCGCTTTCTTTTTCGGCGCGTACTTTATTTTCCGGATGTTAGTGCCGGGAAAATAAAATTCCAGTATCTCCCTGTATTTTTTGTCGTATTTGCCGGCCAGGCCCGCCGCGCCGCTCTGGCACATGCCTATGGCGTGGCCCCAGCCGCCCCCGTAAAGCCAGTAATTGCGAACTTTGCCGTTCTTGAAGCGGTTTATCTCTATTTCGAACAGGGTGCTTTTGAGCGAGCTGAACCCCAGGATGTTGCGGATGAGGTGTTCGCGGCTTACCGTCACGGTCTTTTTGGCGCCTTTGAGCAGGATCGAATTAACGTTGCCGGACGGGCTGCGCTGCAGCGGCACAATATCCAGCAGTTCTCCGACGGCGTAATCCTTGTTCACGCGGAAAGTCATGTCCTTGTGCTTTATTATCTTCATCCAGCGGAATTCGGCGGCGCGTACGCGGCCCGGGTAATTGCAGTTGGCCTGCGGGTTGTCGGTCAACCAGAGGTGAAAATTCCACGGGTCCATGGGGGCCAGCGGCTTGTCGGGCTGGGTATCGGATTTCGTTACAAGGTAGGGGGAATCCCCCCAGCCGTTCACCTCTTTTGACGCCTGTATCCAGCCGCCGCAGTTGGAGTGGTAAAAAGTGTAGGCCGGCTTGCCGTGATAGGTTAATATCTCGCCTTCGGTGTCCACCACGGCCCGGCTGGTGGTGTTGGCTTCTATGGACATGCCTTTGTAGGCCTGGCAGTGCTGACCGTCGCAGATATGGTAGCCGTCTTTTTTGTGCAGCCCGCCGCGCGCCCGGCGTATCAGTATCTGGGTGCGGGCTATAACGGCCTGCGCCTTCAGCGATTCATACGGCCATTGAGGCGCCACTTCGCTTGGCACTACGCCAAGCAGGTAAAGCTCGCTTTCCAGTGTATTGACCACGCCTATGCCGCGGCCTTTTATAGGGAATAATTCTATAACGCCCCGGTACTGGCGGTCGGCGCCGCTGAACCAGGGGTTTTTAATTTTTGAGGAAGCGTCGAAGATAACGGACCCGTTTATCTTCAGCGGTTTAAGCAGCACCGGTCCCTGGAAGCGGCCATATACCTTGCCGTCAGGGTCTTTGAGCACCACAGCGCCGTTCTCGTAAACAGCGAACCAGGTCTCATCGGGCGGTATGGTGGCGAAAACTTTACCCGACACTTTGCCCGTGACGGACAGTCCCTCGAAAGACTTTACGCGCAGCAGGTTGTTGCGCCCCTGTTTGCCGGCGCTGTTCGTGCCGATGCCCACGCGCAGTTTTACGGATTTCAGGAGGCTGGCCACCGCGTCCACCGGCTCCATCTTCAGCGGTTTGACTATCCTGAACGGCGGGCGTATCTCTTCCGGCTGCTTGGTGAGCTTTCCTTCCAGCACCTTCATCATGCTGGTGGCCAGCGGGTGGCGCGGGGCGTAATCAAGCACCCGGAAGTACTGGTTCCAGGCCTCGTTGAATTTGCCCTGGCGCGCGTAAATGCCGGCCAGCGGCAGGCGCGCTTCGGTAAAGGTGGGGTCTTTGCGCAGGGCCTCGATCAGCGCTTCTTCCGCTTCTTTGTACAGCTTAAAGTTCATGAAGTTCCAGGCCAGGATGTAATCCACACCGGAAAAGTCCGGGCGCAGTTTGCGGTATTTTTCCAGGTGCAGCAGGGTTTTTTCTTTATCGTCAAGGTTGGCGTAAACGCTGGCCAGGCCCAGCTCGGCGCGGGCATGCAGTTCCTGTATGCCCAGGGCGCCTTCAAAGGCTGCGCGCGCGCCATCGTAATCGGCCTGGTGGAACCGCAGCCAGCCCAGCTCCGAATAAATGTCCGGGTTGTACGTGTCACGCTTGAGGGCCTCCTCAAGCGCGGCGGCGGCGGCACGGTAGCGCCCCGCCTGGCGCAGGCACATGGCGGCGTTGAGTAACGGCCTGGCCTGCCCCGGGGCCGCGGCTGCGTCGCTGAAGTAAGAGGAAGCGGCTTTGGAAAGTTCGCCGCGGAGGTAAAGTTGATATGCGGAGGGCGCGGCTGCGCAGAAGCCGGGTTGTATAAGAAGCAATAAAAGAATAGTATTTAGCCGGCGCACAGTAGCAGTATCGTATTAAATTATGCGCGCCGTAAGAAAGGCCGCCCGGCGGCAAAAAACCGTTTTCCGCGAACTATGCTTACCGACCAGGAACTTGTAACTCTTTTCAAACAGGGGGACGTGGAAGCCCTGGGGCTGCTTATGGAGCGCCATAAGGCCGCCGTTTACGGGTACCTGCTGCGCCTTACGGCCCGGCCGGACGCGGCCGAAGATATCTTCCAGGAAGTTTGGCTTAAACTGGTGCGCAGGCCCGGGGCTTACAGCGAAAGGGAAAAATTCAGGGCCTGGCTGTTTACCGTGGCCCGCAACGCCGCTATGGATCACTTCAGGCGGGAAAGCTCCCGCGGCGCCATGTTCGCGGCGGAAAGCGGCGCTGCGTACGGGGAAGGCGGGCCCCCGCCGGGCGCGTTGGAGACGGCGGTGTCACCGGAGCCCGGGCCGCAGGAGACGCTTGAAAATAAAGTTTTGGCGGAAACTATAAGCGCCGCCATGGAGCGGCTTTCCCCCGACCAGAGGGAAGTGTTTTACCTGCGGCACTATTCGGAGCTGTCTTTCAGGGAAATAGCCGGAATGCTTGGCGTCCCCATAGGCACGGTGCTGGCCCGCATGAGCCGGGCCGCGGCCCTGCTGCGCAAAGAGTTGCAAAAAGGCGTGCAATAAAACCGGGGGGTTGCACGTTATACAACCGAGGAGCTTGTTATGGCTTGTGAATACGGAGAAAAACTAATCCTTTACTTCTACGGCGAAGCCGCGGGGGAGCTTAAGGCCGGGGTTGAATCCCATCTTAAGACCTGCGCGCCTTGCCGCGGGGAGCTGGCC
>Ga0156396_1129_pt1 | contig 32077 bp, 27 predicted proteins | sample RifOxyA3_FD_108040 | JGI IMG/M metagenome (GOLD analysis project Ga0156396, IMG submission 108040) | Elusimicrobia bacterium RIFOXYA12_FULL_57_11 | reverse complement strand
CCCGCTGGATCGGCGCGACCTGCCGTATGTAGGGGGTTTTGTCCTCGCCGGCGGTGTGCTGGCCCCGCTGCTGTTATTTACCGGCCTGAACCTGTCGTCTTCGTCTTCGGCTTCCATGCTGCTTAATTTCGAACTAGTGTTCACCTCGCTGATCGCCGTAATTGTTTTCAGGGAGCACGGCGGGCGGCGTTTCTGGGCGGCGGCCGCGTTGATAACCTGCGGGGCCTGTGTGCTTTCCTGGGAAGGCGGGGGGATAAGGTTGGGACCGGGGGCCGTCTTGGTGCTGGCTTCAAGTTTGTTCTGGGCGGTGGACAATAACCTTACCGCCCGTGTGTCAATTAAGGACCCTGTAATACTTGGCGCTATAAAAGGCCTGGCGGGTGGCGCTGTGAACGGCCTGCTGGCGCTCTATTTGTACGGGAGCTTCCCGCCCTGGAAGTCCGTTCTTGCCGCATTGGCCCTGGGTTTTGTGAGTTACGGCGCAAGTCTTGTTCTTTTTATCATGGCGATGAGGGGCCTCGGGGCATCCAGGGCCGGCGCTTTTTTTGGTTCGTATCCTTTCATGGGCGCGGCACTGGGCGTGCTAGTGTTAGGAGAGCCGTTCACGGCGCGCCTGCTGGCCGGCGGCGCCCTTATGCTGGCGGCTTTTCTTGCTTTGGCGCTGGAGCGCCACGCCCACGTCCACCGGCATGACCCGCTGGCGCACGACCATGCCCACGCGCACGGTGACGGGCACCATGCCCACGCGCATGAGGGATTTATCGAACCAAAGCATTCCCACCTTCACCGGCACGATCCCGTGGAGCATGCGCACCCGCATCTTCCGGACGCGCATCACCGGCACGGGCATGTGTGACTTTGCGCCATATAATGTTCTATACTTTTGCAAGCGCGGTGCCTGTCGTTAACGGCTTTGCGGGGAGTCCCGTCCGCTTTTTATTTTTGACGCTATGAAAAAGATGTCTTTTGTCAGTGCGGCCATGGTTCTTGCTTTGTCCCTTCCGGCTTTGGCCGGGGAATTTCGTGACAGGAGCGAGAAAATAGCCGTGGATTTCCCCGCGGGCTGGACTCAGGGGAAAAGTGACGACCCGTTCGTTACGCTGAAGCTGGAAAAGGGGCGGTCCACTTTCGAGTTCGCGAAGCAGGAGTCTGAGCTGAGCGATTACTACCTTAAAGCCCGTGTCAAAGAGAACGTCGACTCCCTGCGCGGCAAAGGCGCCGTTATTTACGGCGACATAAAAACACTGACGCTGCATGGTGTTGCGAGCGCCCATTACGCGGCATATGAGATGTTCGGTAACCAGGCCTGCATGGCTTTTCTTACTTACAACGGGGTTTCTTATTCGGTGGCCGCCATCAATATCGCGGAAGGAGACTTCCGCGGCGTACTTTCTACTGTGCGCAAGCCCGGGGAGAATGTAGAGCTTTCAAAGCGGCCAAAAGTCGTCCGCGTAAAAAAGGAAGCGGCCGAAGCGGAGGAGCCCGGGGGTGACCCCGGCGCGAAGAATGTCAGCGGCCCGGAGACGGAAGCGGCGGTTTCCAGCGCCGCTGTGGCCGCCTCCAGTTTGACTTCTGCGGAGGCGGAGCCGGGGGTGGCCGTTGTGGATGCTCCCCCGTCCGCGGCGCAGTTGGTCGCCGATTCCGCCGGCCGCGCTGCGCATGACCTGTTCGAGGAGCTGGCGAAAAAGACCAGGGACAAATCGGCTGCCCCCTACTACGAGCGCAAGCCCCTGCCGGTCATTTTCTGGGGCGGGCTCCTGGCTTTCTGGTTCCTGGGGTCTTTCCTGGCGCGCTCCATGGCGTCATCTTATCGGAATCCCAAGCTGTCTCCTCCCCCGGCCGAGGTCCCGCCGGACTTCTTTTTCCCATTTATCGTTTCAAGGGCGGCCACCATAAAAGACGTCACGTATAGCGTGGTTACCAGGCAAAAACAGCTGCTTATGGCGTCGTTCCAGTATGGGCACGAAATTTATTTTGTGGTCGCTGTTTATGGCTGTCTGTTCTTCCACGCCGCCTGGAGTGTGCTGGACTTTACCGGCCGCGGGGCTGCCGTGATAGACGCTTTTTTATGGCTGCCTGGCGGGCGCTTCTTCGCGTCCGTGCCCGAAGGTGTGTTTATCGTGCCGCTTTTTATGGGCATTATCTCGTACGCGACGACGAAACGCGTAATGTCCCTTTATGACGCGCAATCTAACCTTGTGATGGAGGCTGCCCGGGAAATAACATACTGCCTCATACGTGACGGGTCCGGAAAAGAGGTTGCGCGCCTGGTTCCCAAAAAGGGCGCTCCCGCCCGCAGGTGGGATTTTGTGGATACGGATAACCTCGTGATCTTTGCGATACAGGACGATTGTCCCAGGATCCGCCTGATGCGGAAGCTTTTCGGCAACCTGGGCGGCGCGCTGAGGGCCCGCTATGGTATTTTTGTCCAGGACCGCAGGGCCGGGTTTGTTTTCCTGGACCCCTCTTCTCCGGACCGTTTCCAGGTGCACATGGATTACGATTTCGCCCGCCTCGCGCATCCGGCGCAGATTCTGATAGCGCTGCTGTATGTCATCTCCAGAGAGAAGGACCCGGTCTACCCGTCTCCGTTTTAAAGGCGTGCCCTGTAAAGAATCTTAATCTTCCGGCTAATAATATGGCTATTGAGTTTTTGTATGGTTTTAATACCGCCGAAGAGGTGCTTGCTGCCGGCCGCCGCCGTGTTTTACGTCTGTATCTGTCGCGCGGGGAAGGCGGGCAGCGCGTGCGGGACCTGGTGGCGCTGGCCAGGGATAAGGGGGTGCCCGTGGATTTTTGCGACCAGCGTACTCTGGAGAAACTCGCCAGGGGCGGTAATCACCAGGGCGTGATGGTGGAAGCTGAAATGCCGGGCAAGGTGGATGTCGATGGCGCCATAGCGCTAGAGAAAGACCTGAAAAAAACTATCTGGGCGGGGTTGGACGGGATCACTGATCCCATGAATCTGGGGGCGATAATAAGGTCGGCCGCGTGTCTCGGGGTCTCAACGATCATCCTGCCGGAGCGGCGTTCCGCGGGCCTTACGCCTACCGCGCAGAAGGCGGCCTCCGGGGCGGCAGAGCGGCTGAACGTTATAGAGGTCGTCAATCTTAACCAGACTATAATAAAGCTGAAGGAAAAAGGTTTCTGGATTTACGGCATGGAGATGGGCGGCAAGCCCCTGCCGCAAGTGGATTTTACGCTGCCGGCGGTTATCGTTATAGGTTCCGAGGGTTCCGGGCTGCACGCAAAAACCCGCGAGCATTGCGATGAGCTGATCTCCATTCCGCAGAAAGGCGGCGTGGAAAGCCTGAACGCCGGCAACGCCGCTGCGATAGTCTTCTACGAGCTCTCCAAAAAAATATAGTGCCAGGTGAGGTCGCCGGAGGGGGGCCCCGGGGTCTGGCTATCAAAACACGTTCGGCCACACCGTGGCCTCACTCCTCCTCAGGCCTCGGCGCTACGCAAGCCTCGGCCTTCGGAAGGTTTTGCTAGCCAGACCCCGGGGCCCCCCTCCGGTCATCTGCGGCTCTCCATTATCAAGTTATAAAAATGAAGCGCGGGCACTTGCCCGCGCTGCTGTCTCCCTCAAAAGGAAGGAGCGGAAAGCAACCGTCGATAAGGTGTTCCGCTCCATGGATAGTATAGCAGATTTATACGTTTTGTCAAGGGGGGTTCTTGACATGTCAAGCTTTTGGCTGGAGCGGGGGGCTTGGGCGGTGAGTCGGGAGGCGGCCGGGTGTCAGCGCAAAACCAGGAGATAGAGTTCTCCCGGTGCTTTCATGGACGACGCTTCCGTCTCCGCGGTGGCGCCGGAGCCCCAGAAAAGATCTACCCGTCCTGGGCCGCGTATGGCCGAGCCGGTATCATGGGTGGTTATAAAGCGGGTGAATTCCCTGAATTCAAGTCCCTCGGGCCGCGCTACCGGCCGTCTGGTTTTTAACAGGCCCGGCAGGCCAAGCGGGATGTGCGCCGGGTCGATAGCTATGGAGCGGCCCGGCGTCAGCGGCCGGCCTATGGCTCCGTAGGGGAGGCTTTCTTTCGGCCTGGCCTGGAAAAAAATATAGCGCGGATTCAGGTCCGTAAGCCGCTCTTCCCTGTCTGCCGGCAAACTGGAAAGGTAGCTGATGAAATCCTTGAAGGACATCGCGGGCGTCTCGCCGCAGTCAATCAGGATTTTTTGAACGCTGCGGAAGGGCCAGCCGTTGGCCCCGTTAAAGCCCGCCCGCAGGTGGCCGCCGTCCGGGAAGCGCAATATCCCCGAGCCCTGTATCTGCATGAGCATAAGGCGGGCCGGGTGTTCGGTCCACACCAGCTCCAGCTCCCTGCCGGCCAGCGCCCCGGAGTGTATTTCCTGTGCGGAATAATGGCGGACCAGGGTTCCAGCCTCATTGTAGCGTCCGTAGTCGAAATCCGCGCCCATGGCGGGGGTGGTCTTTACCAGGTCGGCCGGTTTCAGGTGTATGGCATACCTGTTCTTCTCGTCCCGGTTCCTTGAGACCTGTATGTCCGCTTCGTAATAACCCGTGATGACGGTTTTCCCTGTGCCGTCGTCGGCGGAGGCTCGGTAAACGCGGAAGCGGGCTTGAAGGGCTTTAAGGAGCTCTTGCGCCGGTATGTCCGTGGAAAGTATCTCTATAAGCGTGTTTACGGTGTTGCGCAGATGTGCCGCTGTGTAGGTGTCCGCGCCAAGGGTTATCTTTGCGCTGTCGGGTCGGGAGTTCCAGTAGTCGAGGCTGGTGCGCAGCGCTTCCAGCAGGCCGGCCCTGTCCAGGTCGTCCGCCGGGAGGGGGAGGGAGGCCGCGCCCGCTTCGGATACTTCCCTTACCGCCGGCGGGGAATCCGGGTAGGGGTCCGTAGCCCGCAGGGCGTTGAGCTTCGGGCAGGCGTCCAGGGTGTCCGCCGGAAGGCCGGGGGAGGGGGCGCGGAACTGCGCGGTTTCGGCGGCATTCTGCCAGCGAAAAGCCTGGGCGGCTTGTCCCGGGGTTATTGCGTAAAGGGCGATGATGGCCGTGATGAATAATGGCATGGCTGTCGGCAGACTGTATTGAATGCTACAAAAATGGACGGTTCCCGGCAATATCGCGGCGTCGGTGCCCGTTAATTTGCCAGTTCATGTATCTCGGCCGGCTCGCTGTAGCCTTTGAATTCCATCAGGCCCAGGCCCCGGTAGGTGAAGTCGGTCCTGGTCCTGTTTCGAACGGCTGCGGAAACGTAGATGGCGCCAGCCGGGGCTTTGCCCTGCAACCGTGAGGTGAAGTTTACAGTGTCCCCGATCACGGTGTAGTCCATGCGGGATTCCGATCCCACGTTCCCGGCTATTACGGGGCCGCAATGCACGCCTATGCCTACGCCCAATGTGTTTCCTCCCGCGGTTTCCTGCTCCTTGTTGAAGAGGATGATTTCCTTCTGCATCTCCATGGCGCAGGTCACGGCCCGCTTTTCAGCGTCCGGCTGGTCGAACGGGTCGTTGAATACCACGATAAGCGCGTCGCCCACGAATTTGTCCAGCGTCCCGTTGTGCCTGAAAACAATATCCACCATGCGCCGGAAGTAGCTGTTAAGCAGTTTTAACAGGGCTTCCGGTTCCATAGCTTCCGACATGGGAGTGAAGCCGCGGATGTCGGATATGAGAATAGCTACGTGCGTGCGCCGGCCATCCTGCATTGTGGCACCGCCGTCGGGGGAATCGAGTATCTGCCGCGCTACCTGGTGGGAGACGTATCGCAGGAGGGCGTTTTCGGCCAGTTCCCGGCGTACCAGGCTGTCGGCGAATTTCAGCACCAGGCCCCGCATCTTCTTGACTACGTAGCTTACGATTACGCCCATAACCAGCATGGCTATTATATGTATACCCGCGGCGTAGGTGGAAACGGACGGGATGCGCGGATTGCCGAAAGAGGACCACCATACGGCGGCGTAGCCCGCGGCTGAAAGTCCGGTAACGGCCAGGATGGCCCGCCTGCTGTAGCGCAGGGCTGAATGCGCTATTAAAAGGTAGTAGAGCGAGATCAGGGGGCCGCTGTTGGCCTCAAGCGCTATTATTATGAACGTGAGGAAGAGGACGTCCACCCCGGTGGAAACGTACTTCATCCACCTGGCGTACGCGCCTCGCAGGTTCACCTGATGCCAGGCCATGAGGGCGAACGTTTCCCAGGCCACAAGCGTCCAGAGCGTGCGCGCGTGTATGCCAGGTTCCACTGCATGCAGTACGTGGTAGTTCAGCAGCTCATCCGCAAAAAATACCGCGATAGCCGCCAGACGTATTATGTTTACTTTTTGTTCGCCGCTTTTTTCTTCTTCCGCGAATAATGCGTTTATTTTTTCGTTTATCATGTGTCTTGCCGGGCGTGGCGTTGTGGTGTTTCAATCAACCGTTATTATAGCCTTAGGAAAGCCGCCTGCGCAACCTGGCCGGGTGGCCGGTTTTCGGCGGTGAGAGGAGGGGTGTTATGGTGTTTTTTTCTGGGCCTTGACAGGTAAAATGCCCTCTGTTATACTCGGAGTGCGGTCTTGATCTCTTTGGTGTGCGCCGATCGGTGCAGCGTGTGGTCAAGCTGGTTTCGGTCAGCCTGGTTGTGCGGTTGGGCTTCGGGGGTTTGCCCCGGCCCCGGCGCGGTTCCCCGGCCTGCCCCGTATATCCGGCCCCTGTGCCGTGTGAAGAGCCCCCGCTTCCGGGGGCTCTCGCTTTTCCATGCGCCGCGCCAGGAACCAGGCTGTGAAATTGCCGGCAATGTGCACGTGGAGGGGAGGGTTTATGTGGCGGGCTATAGCTATAGAAGTTTTATCTTTTCCGTTTACGGCGCTTGCCTTTATTGCCGGCTGGGCGTTCAGGGATATTCGTTTCGGGGTGCTGGCCGGAGCCGTGGTTTTTACGATTTTTTTTATTGCCGCGCTGGCCAGTATTTTTTTTATCAGGACTTACAGCTATACCGATTCGGCGCTGCCCCCGGTTTTCGCTTTACTGTGGTCCGCGGTCCTCGCCCCGTTCAGTTTCGGGGGCAGCCTGTTTTCAGCCCCGGCCTTTATCGGGGCGGGGATAATGCTGGGGGCCTGTATGGCCATGGCCAAGCGTTACGCTGTGGAGAAAAAATGGCTGCTGTTCCCCGCGCTGGTTTTTTTATACGAGATGCTGCCAGTGAATATACCGGGCCAGTTTGATGACATGTTCGCCCTTACAGGCGCCGCCGGTTATTTGCTGGCGTTATTCCTGCGCCGGGTGCTGCCCGGGATACTGGCCGACCTGGCCGGCAGAAGAAAAGCCGGGTAACAGCCGCGTATCGGTGCTCAATTTATGGCGTTTATTGCGGCCTCGGCGGCTTTTACGAGCACTGAAAGCGGCAGGGACGGGGGAATGGCCCCGGAGTGCTTTTCCCGGGCGATTGTTTCCGTGGCAAGTTTCTTAAGCACTTCGAGCGCGGGATTTGAGTTTCTGCCGGCAAATGCTTCGAACGCCGTAACAAGGGTTTTCTTTTTTATGCTCATAGTTATACAGATGTTGGGGGAGCTTGCCCTTTTGCCCGGGCCGGGGTAGGCCTTTTTACCCTTTGACAGGGGGCGCTTTTTGATTAGAATTTAATCATGCTGAACAAACTATCCAGAAGTTTTATCCTTATTTTTTCAATTACCGTTCTGCCACCTGTTTTCGGCGCCGCCGTTTCATTCGGGGAGTTTTACTCCGGCGCGGATATTTACGCGGACGCCAAGGCGGGCGCGGCCGGCCATTACCTGGCTATCCCGGCGCTGGACCTCGGCGCGGTACCTGCTGCGCCGGCCCCCGGGTCGGCGAAGGATCTGGCGGATTTTGAGGCGCTGTTCGCCTGGCAGGCAGGCCGCACACAGGACGACTGTACGCGCGCCAGGGCCGAAATGGAGCATTCTTACGAAGTGTTTTTTGGCAAGATAACCCCTTTTATCAGCCCGCAGCCGGCCGCGGTGCGGGAGTTCTTTGGAAATGTGGGCGAGGATTCAGTGGCCGCGCACCGCTACATGAAAGATATCTACAAACGGCCCCGGCCATTCCTGCGCGACGAACGGCTTAAACCCTGCATAGCCAGGGTAAGCGGTTACGCTTATCCCAGCGGCCACGCAACCATGTCGCGGCTGTTCGCGCTCATACTTGGAGACCTTGTGCCTTCCAGGCGCAGGGAATTTCTGGCCCGCGCCGATGAGGCGGCACTGAACCGCGTTATAGGCGGAGTGCACCATCCCACTGATATCGAAGCCGGAAGAATACTCGCCAATGAACTTTACCGCAATCTTTCAAAAGCACCGGAATTTGCCGCTGACATGAACGGCCTGCGCCGCTATCTTCGCTGAAGCCGGGCGTGACGACAGTTTGGGAGCGTTTGATGAAAAAAAATTCAGGGGCCGCGTTGTTGGTTTTGATCGTTGTTTTCTCTTCGGCGGCGCACGCCCTGGACCTCAATAACCCGCTTCCAAACTGGCTGGACCCGTCCCGTGAACAGGCAGGCAAGCCTCTCCCCGGCAGTTCTTCTTCAGCTATTGAGCCCGCGGTGCCGCCTGCCGGTTTCCGTATCCCGGCGGAATATGAGCCGGTGGGTGCGGTAGTTATAAGTTGGGCGGGTTATACGGACATGCTCACTTCCGTGGCCAGGGCCGTAACCGGCCCGGGCAAGGCGCAGGTTTTTGGCGTGTGGGCTCCTGAAACGCTCCCGGGTGTTCCGGCCGGCCGCTATAAAGCTTTGGATATTCCGGTAGATACGGTATGGGTCAGGGATTACGGTCCTTTCGGCCTGACCGGCCCCGGCAGGCTGGGGATAGTGGATTCGGTTTACAGGCATTACCAGTACCGGCAGTCCGACGACGCTATGCCCGCCAGCCTGGGCAAGACCATGGGAGTCGATGTTTTCGGGGTGAAGGTCATATTGGACGGCGGGAATATCATGTTCGATTCAAAGGGGAATTTATTCATGACACGGCGCACCTATTCCTGGAATTCCTCCATGAGCCAGGAGCAGGTTGACGCCGCTTTAAAAGCTCAGTTCAAGGCGAAGAATATCTACACTTTTGATTATGCCGGCTACCCCGGCCAGCCAAAGGACGGCACAGGGCATATAGACATGTTCATGAAGCTGCTTAATGACCATACGGTTTTGATCTCGGCGGCCGATTCGGAACCGTTTAAATCCAATTCCGAGAAGGCGCAGGCGTGGTTCAGGGGCCGTACCGCCGCGGACGGGCAACCGTATAGAATATTGACCATAAAAGGCTGGGAAAATTCGGGGACCTGGTATACCTACACCAATTCGCTGATAGTTAACAACACGGTGCTGATGCCTTCTTATTCCGGGCGTTCCGCGGAGGAAGCCCAGGCCGCCGCCGCATACAGCTCCGGCATGCCGGGAGTCAGCGTTATCCCCATAAATTCGGATTCCAGCATAACCGCGGGAGGTTCCATACACTGCGTAACGCAGACTATTCCCGCGCTGCCGGCAGGGCGCCCGGGGGGCTTTCCCGTGGCAGCTCCTCAAGCGCCTGCCCGGGATTTCTCTTACGCTCCGGGAGAGGTTCCAGCGCTGGCCAGGCTTGAAAACCAGGAGCCTTTTTAAAAGCTCCTCATCTCCGGTGTCTTTGTCGTCCTTACTTTTATTGTAGAATTCTATATACATGCTGAAGGCCAACGCTTTTACCAAGGTTGCCTGCCCTGCCGCTATTGTTGCCGGGCTGGCGTGGGCGCTTTGGTTGTGGCCTGCGCATTTCCTGTGGCTCTATCCGGCCGCGGGGGCGCTGTTCATCTGGTTCCACTGGTCCGGGGAAAAAGAAGTTAAATATATTTTCCTGTTTTTGGTGACCGCGGCCGGCTTCAGTCTGCCTAAGCTGGTCCCGGGCGGGGATTCTTTTTTGGGTATGGCGGCGGCTATGGTGGAAGTCCTGTGCCTGTGGCTGCTTTTTTTCGCTTTAGCCCGGGCCGAGAGCTTGCGGCGCGCCGCCGGGGAAAAACTGGCCGCCGGGGAAGCGGAGGCCGCCGTGAGGATAGGGAACCTCACGGATGAACTGGCCCGCTACCGCCTTCACCAGGAAAGCACGTTGGCCCGCATACGCGACAAGGGCGCCCTGGCTGCTTCCGTACAGGATATAGGCGCGGCCTCGACTCCCGACGAGATAAAAGAAAGACTGGAAAACCTCCTTAAAAAGTATTTTCCCGGAGCTGCGATAGAACTGCATTCAGGGGCGCCAAGGGATTTCGCCGACACCTGGGTGGCCGAGCGCAAGATCCCGCTGTTGGTGCGCAATTCCGAAGCCGACAGCCGGTTTCCCCGCGGGTTTTTCGGCGCAGGGCAGCGCTCCATGATGGCGCTGCCGCTGCATCTGTTCGGCGCCCTGGTGGGTTTTGTGCGCGCTTGCGCCCAGGAGCCTGACCGTTTTAAGGCGGAGGACCTGCGCGGCGCGGAACTTTTCTGCGCGCTGGCCGGGGTCAGTATGGAAAATATCTACCTGTTCGAGAAAGTGCGCGAACTGGCCATAAAGGACGGTTTGACCGGGTTGTATACCCATCGCGCTTTCCAGACCCGCCTTGAGGAGGAAATCCTCCGCGCCGCGCGGGCCAGGACGCCGTTCGCGCTGATTATGGCGGATATCGATCATTTCAAGAGCTATAACGACACTTTCGGACACCAGGCGGGGGATGCGGTACTTAAAGTTGTGGCTGAAGTCCTGGCCGGGGGAGTGAGGGAGGTGGACTTTACCGCCCGCTACGGAGGCGAAGAGTTCGCCCTGATAATTACCGGGGCCGGTAAGGCGCAGGCCGCCGCGGCTGCCGAAAACCTGCGCCTGGCGCTGGCCGGGCGCGCTTTTTCTTTTGGCGGGCGCGACGCGCGCGTTACGGCTAGTTTCGGCGTGGCGGAGTTCCCTTCCGAGGGTGCGGTTTCCAGCCAGCTTGTCCGCGCCGCAGACGAGCGGCTTTTCCGCGCCAAAGAGGCCGGCCGCAACAGGGTGGTGTATGAATAACCCCGAGTTGTGGCTTGCCGCCGCCGCCGCCGCGCCTCTGCTGTCTTATTTCCTGGGACGGTTGAACCGCTGGGCGGGTTTGGGCTCCGGGCTTGCGCTTTTCGGCGTCTCGTCCGCCATGTTGCGGGACCAGGCCGGCGCGCCGTTCGCCGTGCTGGCGCTTTGGACGGCCGCGGCGCTGGCTCATTCCGTATTTCTTAACGGCCGGTCCGGGCTGATGCCGGGCCGGTCCGGGCTGGATGCCTCATTAAAAAAAGCGGCGGTCCTCGAAAAAGAACTGGCGGCGGTAAAAGAAGCGGCGCGCCTTGCCGCTTCGGGCGAAAAAAGATCTTTGGCGGTATATTCGGCCGTAAAACTTCTTTCCGAGACCGTGGACCCTTCTGCCGCGGGTCGCCAGCTGGGGAAATACCTGTCAGATTATTTTTTAACGGAAGAAACCGCGCTGTACCTTGCGGGGAACACTCCGGGCGAGCTGGAGCTTTTTGCGCAGGGAACTTTGGGTTCCCAACTGCCGGCGTTGCCGGAACTTATTGCGGCTGCAGGGGGAGTCCCGCGGGCGCCGGTGTCCGTTTCCGGCTTTGTGGTCGCCCCCGTCCACGCTTCCCTGCAGGCGGCGGAGACTGTTGCCCCGGCGTTGGGACTGATAATCTGCCGGGAGCGTTCTGCCGCCGACGCGGAGGCCGCCGCCCGGTTTGCCGGGGAGATTTCCTTCGCTCTTAAACGTGTGCAGCTTTTTAAACAGGTGGAGTGGCTTTCCCTTACGGATGGCCTCACGGGGTTGTGGCGCCGTAGTACGCTTGACGAGAAGATCAAGGAAGAAATACGACGTTCTTCGGCTTTTAAGACCAGCATGGGGTTTATGATAGCGGATATCGATCATTTTAAGAACCTGAACGACACTTATGGCCACCAGTTCGGGGATGCCGTTCTTAAGCGGGTGGCGCAGCTGCTGAAAGACGGGGTTTATGAAACCGATTTTGTGGGGCGTTACGGCGGAGAAGAGTTCGGCATAGTGCTGCCCCGCGCCGACGCCGCCGGGGTACTCAGGAAAGCGGAAACCATCCGGGCCCGTATAGAGGCTGAGGTCTTTTCCCAGGGGCTTGAAAAGGTGCGCCTTACCGTTTCTATAGGTATAGCGCATTTCCCCCGCGACGGGCGGACCCCGGCCGAGGTTATAGGCAGGGCGGACGCGGCGCTTTATGCGGCAAAAGAAAACGGCAGAAACAGGGTCGTTGACGCAGGCGGCGTAAGCTGAAGTTACACCAGGGAGGAATAAATGGAAGAAAATAACAGCAGCCGGTTGCCGGGAGAGCAGCCGGAGCAGGCGCCGACAACCGAGGCGCCGTTGAACGCCTCCCAGCCCGCGCAGCACTCAAAGACCAGAATCTGGTTGCGGGCCATAGCGGCCCTTTACGCCCTTTCACTGTTCGCGGCTTTTGCCGTGATCTCAAGGGCTGACGCCGCCCGCAAGCTGAAGCCTAACGACATGGATATCTCAAAACTTACCGGCCTGGTCCAGGGCAAAAAGGATGCCGTGGCCGTGATCCCTCTTTACGGGGTGATCACACAGGGGAGTTCTTCCAGGTCCTGGGAGCGCGGCAGCCAGCAGATAGCTAAACGCATACGGCTTATGTCGGAGAAAAAAGAGGTGAAAGCGATCCTGCTGGATATTAATTCTCCAGGCGGTTCCGTGGGCGCTGTGCAGGAAATATATTCTGCGGTACTGCGCGCCAGGAAGGAAACGAAAAAACCTTTTGTTGCCCGTTTCGGCGAAGTGTCTGCCAGCGGCGGCTATTATGTGGCCTCGGCCTGCGACCTTATTGTCGCCCAACCGGGCACCATAACGGGATCCATCGGGGTTATCTTCAGCGTCAGCAACTTTGAGGGCCTTATGAAAAAAGTGGGGGTTAAGAACGAGGCTATCAAATCCGGCAAGTTCAAGGATATAGGCTCCCCCGTGCGCGATATGACCCAGGAAGAACGCAAACTGCTGCAGGGGTTGATAGACGATTCTTACTCCCAGTTCGTGGCGGCGGTTTCGGAAGGCCGTAAAAAGACCGTGGAAGAAGTGAAAATCCTGGCCGACGGGAGGATCTATACCGGGCGCCAGGCCCTGGCCAATAAACTGATCGATAAGCTCGGTGACCTGCGCGACGCCCTGGACGCGGCCGGGGAATTGGCGAAGATCGGGAAGAACCCGCGCGTGATCACCGATTCCGATCCTTTTGAAAATCTTTTTTCGCTTATGGACAGCAAGCTGCAGCTGTTCGGGGCGAAGGCGGTGGCTGACGCGCTGGAGACAGGACCGCGCCTTGAATACCGCTGGTACGGGCGGTGAAAATATTTATCGCGGCCGGCGCCGCTTCAGGTGACTCCGGAGGGAATAATGGACCATTTTAATACTTTAGGGGCGGTTATAGAGCGGCCGGAGCTGCTTGCGTGTGAAGAACCGCCAGCGGACCTCGGGCGCGTGGGTCTGCTGGGCTATGTTGCGGGTGCCTTGGGGATATTCGTGTTTCTCCGTATGTTCTCGGTAGTGCTGCCGGGAATACTGTCTTTTCTTATGGTGTTGTTCTTTGTGCTGGCCGCAAACCTGCTGTTCGCCGCCCTAACGCACCTGTTTATGGAGCTTACCGGCGCCCGGGGGCGCGCCGCAAGGCTTTTCCTGGCGTTCGGATATTCGGACTTTTTCCTGGCGCTGCTTGTTCCTTTGGGTTTTTTCGCGAAGCTGGGCTCCCTTAACGCGTTCTTGTGTTTCTGCCTGTGCGCCGCCGCCGTTCTGTATGCGCGGGTCATGCTGGTGCGCAGGCTCTACCCGGTGTCCGCCAACAAAGCCGTGCTCTCGGTCTGGCTGCCTTACGCGGGTGTTGTCTGCCTGGTTTTTTTTGGTTTCACTTATTTCATGGCCTGGCTTATCTGGCTGATAATCTGACGCGGACCTGCTTTGGTGCGATGGTGACAGCGCCGGAATCAAAATTTCTATGTCAAAAATACCGCAGGTAAGTGAATTCGACGGGCTGCCGGTGGTCACCGCCGAGAAAATGAAATACCTCGATAAGAAGGCTTCTCTGGAGCATAGTATCCCTTCGTCGCTGCTTATGGAGAACGCCGGCCGCGCTATTGCCGGGGAAACCATCGAATTCGCCGCGCAGGAGCTGGGGAAGGTCCCGGGCGGGGTTAAGGTGGTAGTCTGCTGCGGAAAGGGTAATAACGGCGGTGACGGTCTGGTCGCGGCGCGCTATCTTCTGGGCGCGGGGGTCAGGGTCAGTGTATTTATCCTGTCTCCTAAGGAAACAGGGTATACGGAACTGGTGGTGAAGAATCTGCAGGCCGCCAAAGAGGCGGGCGTGCCGGTGGCGATGCTGCGCAAAGAGGACCTTGACGCCCTTGCCGTGGAATTTTCTTCCGCCGATATCCTGCTGGACGCCCTACTGGGGATAAGCGCCGTAGGCAAGCCTACCGGGCCGGTACACCGTGTCATACAGCTGATGAACAAGAGCGCCAGGCCCATAATAGCGGTGGACATTCCGTCCGGGCTCAGTCCGGATACCGGCCATCACAGCGGAGTTTATATAATGGCCCGGCTTACCCTTACGCTTGGTTTCGCCAAGACCGGGCTCATGGCCGCTCACGCGCAGCCGAACACGGGAAAAATAAAAGTGCTGCCTATAGGGTATCCGCAGGTGCTTATCGAGGAGGCTCGCGCTTAAAAGGCATATATGAAAATAGTCATCGCTGACGACGACCAGAATCTGCTGATGATGCTGCTCCCGCATTTTGAATTCCAGGGGCATACGGTGCTGCTGGCCATAGACGGGACCGAATTCATGCAAAAGATAACCGACACAAAGGCGGACCTGGTGATTTCGGATATAAACCTCCCGGTTTTCGACGGTATAGAGCTTTACCGGAAAACCCGGGCGCTGCCCGCCTACGCTGACGCGCCGTTTATCCTCTGGAGCGGGGTGGAACTGCTGAAAGGGGTCGCTCTCGTGGAGCAGGACCCCAAACTGCGTTTCCTTAAGAAACCGTTCGGCCTGGCAATGCTGCAGAGCGTTATGGATGACTTAATCCCGCCTCCTGTCTCCGGGGAGAATTAAAACTCCGGGGGGAGGCCGGCGCCGCCCGCTTCTGGCATCTGTCCAAAGAGGGATTTTTGGGCCCGCAGCGCCGCTGGAGTTAAGGAATAATCCAAATACCGGGGATAAGAAATGACAAAATCAATAGACGACGGCAGGAAAGGGATGAAGCTTCATACCAGGATACTCCTCGGTCTGCTGGCCGGGGCTTCGCTTGGGATACTCGCGAACACGCAGCTGGGCGGAAAGCATCCGCTTGTGGAATGGTTGAATTATTTCATTGCCGGTCCGCTGGGACAGATTTTTCTGCGCCTGCTCTTCATGATAGTGATGCCGCTGGTTTTTGCTTCAATAGCGATGGGCGTGGCCGGCCTTGGCGACCTGCGTCGCGTTGGCCGCGTGGGGGGGAAGGCGGTAGGGTACTTCCTTGTTACCACCTTCCTTGCCGCGGCGACGGGGCTGGTCTTTGTTAATGCCATACAGCCCGGCAGCGGGCTTGACCCTGCGGTCAGGAGCGAGCTTATGGCCACTTACGCCGCCGACGCCGAGAGTAAGGTGACGGCCTCACGGACCGGTAATTTCGGGGTTGAGACTTTTGTCAACATGGTTACGCGTAACCCGGTGAAGTCGGCTGCCGACGGGGACATGCTTGGAATCATATTTTTTGGTTTGATGTTTGGCGCGGCGCTGACGCTTATCCCGCCAGCCCGCGCAAAACCCATGATAGACGTGCTGGAGTCTCTCAATTGCGTGGTGATCTCCATAGTAGGGATGGCCATGAAGCTGGCCCCGTATGGCGTGACCGCGCTTATCTTCGGGGTTACGTCCCGTTTCGGTTTCGCGCTGCTGCTGCCGCTGGGCGGGTATGTGCTGGTGGTATTGGGCGCCCTGCTTTTCCACGCCGGGGTTAATATGTCGTTGGTACTGCGTTTTGCGGTCGGCATTTCCCCGGCCCTGTTCTTTGCCCGCGTGCGGTCGGCCCTGGTGACCGCGTTTTCCACCAGTTCCAGTTCCGCCACGCTGCCCACCGCGCTGGCCGCCGCGGAACAGGGGCTGGGCGTCCCGCCGCAGATAGCCGGTTTTGTGCTGCCGCTCGGGTCCACCATGTGTATGAACGGTACTTCTATTTTTGAAGGAATTACCGTTATCTTCCTGTGTCAGGTGTTCGGTATAGTCCTGACGCTGGGGCAGATGATAGTGGTGGTTGTTATGGCCGTTATAACCGCAGTGGGCGCGGCAGGCGTTCCCGGCGGCTCCATCCCGCTGATGGTGGGCATACTGGCTATGTTCGGGGTGCCGGGAGAAGGGATAGCTATAATTCTGGGAGTGGACCGGATACTTGATATGAGCCGTACTACGGTAAACGTTTATGGGGACCTCAGCGCCGTAGCTTATGTGGCGAAATCGGAAAAGCTTTGGAAAGCTTCAATGGTCCCTTCGGAGGCGCGGCAGGTCTGAGCCAGAGCTTACAGCGTTTTCGCAAGTTTTGCCGAAAGTTCGGCCAGGTGTTCGCGCAAGCGCGGCTGCTTTTTTTCAAGCAGCGGCAGCAGGGTCTTCCTTATCCAGTTGCGCCTGTAATGTTCGTCGTCGTTGGTGTGGTCTTTACGTGAGGGAAGGCCATTGGCTTTCAGGTAAACCTCTATATCCCGCCGCGCCACCGCCAGCATAGGGCGGATAAGCTCCACCCTGAACTTTCCTTTCCTGCACAGTTCCCGCCTGGCGGGTATGCCCAGCAGTCCTTTGGGTTCTGTCCCCCGCAGCAAATTCAAAAGAATGGTTTCGACGTGGTCGTCGGAGTGGTGCGCCGTGGCTACAAAGGCGTATTTTTTCTTCAACGCCGTGGCCGAAAGCAGCCGGTAGCGCGCGGTCCTGGCCGCCTGCTCGATGCCGGTGCCGGCCCTGGCGGCCAGTTTTTTGACGTCAGCGGAAAGTATGACGGTCTCTATCCCGTAATGTGCGCCGAGTTCCTTTACAAAAGAGGCGTCCGCGCCGGCCGCGGCGCCGCGCAGTTTGTGGTTGATGTGGCAGACGCACAGGCGCAGCCGGTGCGCACGCTCCTGGCCGGCAAAAAAATCCAGCATGACCACGGAATCCGGGCCGCCCGAGACCGCCAGCAACACAGACGCCCCGTCCGGGAACAGCTGTCTTTTGCGGACATTGGCCATCAGCTTGTTCCAGAGTTTTATGGTGACGGTCTTGCGTGAATCCATTATCCCATTATAATAAAAGCGCGCACATTTTTGATAAACTAACTGTAATGTATGGGTGAAATTCTGAAACTGGAGGACATAGATACCGGGAATGTGCTGAGCTATCAGGGCGCTGAATGGACCGTTTCCGAGAAAAGGGTCTGTGAACAATCCGGTTCTTACCTGGAGGTCCAATGGACGCTGCAGGGTTCTCCCGGAGGGGAAGCCTACCTGCTGGAAACGGAGGAAAAGGGAGACGCCGGAGCGACTGTGGCCTGGGTTTTTACGCGCCAGACGCTCCTGGAAAGCATTCTGTTCGAGAAAACTCCGGGACAGTGGGCGAATTTTAAAGAACTGGATATGCCGGCTTCCGCGCCGGCTTCCGTGAAGTTCGTTAATCAGTATTTTTCCTTCGAAGGTGAAACCTCCGTGCAGGCCGAGGACGATGAAGGCGACATGGTGCCCAAGCTCACCTGGGATTATTTCTCGGCTGACCGCAAAAGGAACCTGGCTATCGAGATCTGGAAGGAGCCGGACCGCGATTATCCCGAAGCTTACGACGGGATAGTGGTGGACCCTTCCACTTTTACAATCCTGGGGAAAAAAGCCCGCGTCTTCGCCGGCGCGGCGTTCGTGTCCGGAGACGAGGCGAAAGCCGGGTTCGGCGCGGTGGGGATCATCGGGTTTATTGGTATCACCAACGGGCTGCCTGTAGATTATTTTTTCTCTTTCGGGCCGGCCGCGGGAGTGCTGGCGCTTATGATGCTGCGGCGCCCGCCGCGCCATGTAATTATTTTTTCGGCCGTGGTATGGGCGGCGGTGGCCGCGCTGGTCTGGTTCAATGGTTTTGGTCTTTCTTTCTGGTACCTGACCGCGGTCTGCTCCGGGCTCTGCCTTGTGCTCACCCGGCTGCTGGCGGCGCTGGTCACGGGGCGGGAGCCGGGCCGCTATTACCAGGTAGCGCTTTTCGGGGCGTTCCCCGCCCTGTGGGTTTACAGTTTTCTGGAATACCTTGTTTATGCTCCGGGCCCGCGGGCTTTTTATCAGTTCGCCGCGGCTTTCATACTGCCGCTGGCGGCAACGGGGCTTTGCGTTCTTGCGGGTTTTCTGTCCGATAGCGCCGGGAGGGAAAGTGCCGGAACTTAAAGTGATAGAACATGGCGGCGCCCTCTCTTTTTATATAGACGGGAGCCTGCAGTTTAATACCCGTGATGAAGTCATCTACCACGAAACTCTTGTTCTGCCGGCGGCCTCCCTGGCGGCGGCCAGGTTCCGGCGGCCGCTCTCGGCCCTCGTTCTTGGCGGGGGTGATGGTTTGGCGTTAAGGGAGGTTTTGAAATTTAAAGAGGTGGTTTCGGCCGAACTTGTTGATTATTCCCCGGCCGTGCTGGAGCTTGGGCGCACGGCTTTTGCGCGTTGTAACGCCGGGGCCATGCGCGATCCCCGGGTCAGCGTCACTTGTTCCGAAGCCGGGGCTTTTTTGCGGGCCACAAAACGCAAGTATGACATTGTGCTGGCTGATTTCACTTTTCCCGGCGACCTTGCCGGGTGCTCTTTGTTCACCGGGGATTTTTTCAGCGGAATAAGCCGCGTACTTTCAAGGCGCGGTATTTTCGCGCTTAATGCCGTGTCGCCTGAAAAATTTTCGCCCGCATATTGGGCCATCTACAAGACCTTGCGCGCGGCCGGGCTCTATCCAAAGCCGCTGGCCGCTGACATCCCTTCGTTTTCGGAGCATGGTTACGGAAAGTGGGGCTTTTTCTTTTCGTCGCCGCGCGCCATTACCCCCATGGAGCTGGGCGCCCTGGGAATACCGGTGCCGGCCTCTTTCCTTACGCCCTCCGTGCTGCGTGAGAATATGCGTTTTGACCGGAAGACGGCCCTGTTCGGCGCCGGCATCGCCGCGCCGCTTAAACATCCCGCCGAGCTCCTTGCCCTCCTGAATATGCCGGAACCGTCCGCCGCCGGCTTGGACCGCCTGGATTTTTTCAGCCGCTCCAACCGCACTTTGCCCTGCGGCGGCTTCCCCGGAGATCCGGCGCTCTGGAGCGCGGAAACGCTGGCGGCGTGGGAAGACCGTCTGGCCGCCGTTCTGGCCGCCTTCGATTGGGACCGGCTGCTGGCCGAAGCCGGTACTATTTCGGGCCAGGCCGCCGCAAAACTCAAAGACGAGCTGGCTGATTTCAGGGCGGAACTGCCTTCGCTGTTTTCCGGCTCCGGCAGCGGAGCGCAGCGGGTTTACAGGGTGCTGGCGGCGCTCGCCATCCTCCTTATCATGATAAATATGGCTTACCCGGACAACGCGTTCGCCAAGGGTTACTCCTCCCGCAGCGGCGGCAGCGGGGCAGATATAGTTTTCTTCTCCAACAAAACCGTGACGCCGTATCACGGGCTGGTTTTTCAGTCCGCGGGGATGTATCACGGCTTTGTGCCCGACAGTTCCGGGAAGATGTATCCGCCAAAAACTTTTACTTTCAGGGAGGGGGGAGGCGCGCAGGCTACGGACGGGGCCGTGAAACAGGAAAAAACTTTTTACGCCCTTACTGATAATGTGCGGGTTTCCGCGGAAGGCAATCTCTTCATGCTGCTGGCGCCTCTGCCCTACATCCTGAAGCTGGAAGCTGAAAGTTTTATCCTGTTGAAGGAAAACGATCCCGCGCCTCTTTTCCGGTTCCATCCTGACCCGGAAACTGTGGCGAGCCTGGCTGTAAATATTCAGCTGCAGCAGAAGGCGCTGGAAAAAACCATGTCCGACCATGGCAAGTGGCTTGCGTGGGCCGGTCCGGCCGGGATGGTCCTGCCCCCTATAAAAGGGGAATCGCAGGAGGTCGTGAATATGCAGGCTATAAAAACGGCTCTCGGCAATGCCGCCGGCAAGCTGGGGCGCCCGGACCGGGAATCCGGGCAGTTGCCCTCGCGGTCCATGAAAATTGCGCCCGGGGTATATGTGTCTTTCGATACCGGCTCGGTAATGCTCCTGCGTGATGACGGGGATCTTGTCAGCTTTCCGCTGCCGGGAGTGCCGGCTTTCGAGGATGCCGTGCAGCTGCAGCCCGGGCCTGAGCTGGCCGTCTTCGTGAAGGCTTTGCTTGAAAGCAAAGCGCAGGCGCTGCCGCCGGGTAATCCCGCGCGCCTGCTGGTGAAACCCTCCGAACCGGCGGTTTCAGGATTTGCTGCGCCGGCAGCAGCGGCGCCGAAAATCGCGGCGCCAAAAATTGCTGCGTCAAAAGTGGAAATGCCTTTAAATGAATATCAGAAACTTAGAGAAGAAAGACGCTCCGGCCTGGGAAGCACTGTTAAAAAACTGCCCTGAAAGCGGTTTTATGCAGTCCTGGGCCTGGTCCGAGTTCAAGGCCGCGCAGGGGCAGTCGGTGGCCCGGCTTGGTTTTTTTGACGGAGAGGAACTGGCCGGCGGCGCGCTGGTTTATTCCGTGGAGGCCGGGCTTTCGCCTTTTCATATGCCGCATGGCCCGGTGCTGCCCTGGAAAGACCTGCTTAAGGCGGGGCAATGTCTGGAGCTTCTGACGGCCAGGCTTTCTGAAATGGCCGCCCGCACCGGCGCGCCGCTGGCCAGGTTTGAGCCGCTGTTGGAGGGGGAATTGCCGTACTTCCTGGATAAATTCCCGCGCGCGCCGCTGGACCTCGTCCCTACGCCCACGCTGCTGGTGGATATTTCCGGTTCCGAAGAAGATATCCTGCGCGCTATGCAGCCCAAGGGCCGCTACAATGTGCGTCTGGCCCTGCGCAAAGGAGTGGAAGTGTCCTGCGCGGGGCCGGAAGAGCTTGGCGAATTCTACGATCTTTTTGAACTGACATGCGCCCGCCATGGCTTTGGCGGCGAGCCGACGTCTTTTTTCGATGGCCTCTTTAAAAGCCTGGGCCCGTCCGGCGGCGCCAAGCTTTATTTTGCCAGGTATAAAGGCATGCTGTTGTCCACGGCCGTGGTGGTATTTTATGGCGGAAAAGCCACTTACCTGTACGGGGCCAGCGCCCCCTTCATGCGTTCGGCCATGGCCCCTTACGCCATGCATTGGCGGATAATGCTCGACGCGCGGGCCCGGGGCTGCCGGGTATATGACTTTTACGGAATAGCGCCGGAGGGGCAGCCGCAGCACGCTTATTGCCGCTTTACCCCGTTTAAGCTCCGGTTCGGCGGCCGGCGCGCCGTTACCTGCGGCGCGCGCGACTTCTATTTCTACCCTCAGTTGGCCCGCCTGCTGCTGGAGACTATTTCTGCCAGGGACAAAGGAGTATGTAATGTCTGAGTTCGTTTATTCGATATTTAAATTTACGGCTTACCTCATTATAGGTATTGGCCTGTGTTACGCGGGTAAACGGATAAGGGCCAGGTTCCCGCAATGGAAGACTGCCGACGCCGGTATACTTTCCGGCGGGAACCTGGCGCTCGCGCTCAGCTCGGGCGGGTACTACCTGGCCATCCTGCTCAGCCTGGGCGGGCCTATTTCCTGGGCGTCCGATTCTTTGTGGCTGGGTTTGCTCGAAGCCGTTGTTTTCGGGGCGCTGGCCGTGCTGCTGCTGAACGCTTCTCACCTTATAGCGGAAAAGACCTACATGTCTTCCTGGAACCTTGCCCGGGGCCTGAAAAATGGAAGCGTAGAGTGCGGGCTGGTGGAAGCCGCCCACTATGTGGCGTTGGGCCTTATGATACTGGGGGCCTCCTGGGGCGATGCCGGCGGGCCGGGGATCATGCTTTATTTCTGGCTGCTTGGGCAGGTGTTCCTGGCGCTGGCGCTGGCGGGTTACCTGCGGATATTCCGCCTGGATATTCAGGGTGAGCTGGGCCGCGGGAATTTTCCGGCGGCGCTCAGTATAGCCGGCGGCATTATAGCCTTCGGCAACCTGGTGCGTACGGCTATCTCGGGGCCGTTCCTGGGTTTTGCCCGAAGCACGCTGGAGAGCACCGGTTATTTCGGTTTTGGTTTTGCCGCCCTGCTGGGGGCGCGCTGGCTGGCCGATGCCTGGCTTTTCCCCAAGGCCACGTTTAACGACGAGATCTATAAACACGCGCCGCCCAACAAGGCGGCCGGAATTATAGACGCCCTGGTCTTTATTGGCGTTTCCATACTGCTGGGCTGGGTTATCGGTTGACAGGCGTGACCTGGGCGGCAAACTGATCTTAATATTTAAAATGGATACGAAGATACTGATAGTCGAAGATGAAAAAGACATAGCCCGGATGCTCGATTATAACCTTAGAAAAGAGGGTTATAAGACGCTGCTGCTGCATGACGGATCTTTTGCCGCCGCGACAGCCGCTAAGGAACGCCCGGCCCTGATCTTATTGGACCTGATGCTGCCCGGCCTGGACGGGCTGGACGTCTGCCGCAGGCTGAAGCTGGACGCGAAAACTGCCGCTATCCCCGTAATCATGCTGACCGCCAAGGGGGAAGAATCCGATAAGGTGCTCGGGCTCGGGCTTGGCGCGGATGATTATATCACCAAGCCGTTCGGGATCAAAGAACTGCTTGCGCGGGTTAGCGCCGTGCTGCGGCGTTCGCGCGCCGCGGCGCCCGCGCCGGATATCTGCCGGGCGGGGGAGCTTGAGCTGGACCCCGCCCGTGTTGCGGTTACGCTTAAGGGTAAGCCGCTGAGCCTGACGGCCCGTGAATTCGAACTGCTTAAAGCGTTAATGGCTTCAGGCGGTAAAATGCTGTCGCGAGAGGCCCTGTTGGAGAAGGCCTGGGGGCTGGACGCCTCTGTAGAGATAGAGACCCGTACCGTGGACGTGCACATAGGCACGCTGCGGAAAAAACTTGGCGCCGAAGGCAAGCGCATAGTGACGGTAAAGAACTACGGCTACAGGTTCGAAGCGGAATAAAACATGAGCTTGCTTTCCCGGTTTAAATTATTTCTTGGCGGACAGTTCGGTGAGATAATTGCCGGCTCAGAACGCTTTGCGGCCGGGGATTTTGACTACCGTATCCCGGCCGGTTCCTCCGGCGAGCTGAAAAAACTTTCCGAAACGCTTAATTATATGGCGGGGGAGATAAGCCTGAGAATGCGCGAGGCGGAATTGCGCCGGCTCGAGCTGGAGGCCGCTTTTCGTGATATGTCCGAAGCTATCCTGGTTACGGACGGCGGCGGCGTTGTAACACGCATCAACCCGCGCGCGCGCCAGCTTATGGGGGTCAGGGGGTTTGCCGCCGAGGGGATGCGCCTGTCCGGCCTGCCCGGCGGGCCGGAACTGTCCTCCGCGGCCCTGAAGGCGCTGTCCAGCGGCGCTCCCGTTTCTTTCGAGCTGGAACCGTCCGCCTCCCCTGGCACCGTGCTGAGCGTAAGCGCGTCGCCAATAGTGGAGAACGGTGTGATAGGCGGTTGCGTGCTGGTGGCGCGCGACATCACCGGGCCGCGTAAGCTTGAAGCTATGCGGCGGGATTTTGTCGCCAATGTGTCGCATGAGCTGAAAACCCCGCTTACCGCTATAAAAGGCTGCGCGGAAACCCTGCTTAACGGCGCGCTTGAAGACCGCGAGCATGGGCCCGGCTTCGCCCGCAGCATATACGAGCAGGCCGTACGCCTGGATAATCTGGTCAACGACCTGCTTAAGCTGTCTTACGCGGAATCTGGCCGGATTGTCCTGGAAAAAGCCCCGGTAGCGCTGAAGGCTCTGGTGGAAGATACCGGCCGCGGCCTGGCGGAGATACTGGTGAAAAAAAAGATCTCCCTTTTGAACCGTATAGCGGCCGGGCTTGAGGTAAATGCCGACCGGGATAAACTTTCCCAGGTGCTTATAAACCTTACGGAGAATGCGGCTAAATATAACCGTGAAGGCGGTGAAATAAAGATTTCAGCCGCAGATGAGAGCGGCGCGGTAAAGATCTGTATAGAAGATACCGGTCCGGGCATATCCGCAGGGCATTTGCCCAGGATCTTCGAGCGTTTCTACCGCGTTGATAAAGCGCGTTCCCGCGAACTGGGCGGCACCGGGCTCGGCCTTTCCATAGTAAAGCACCTTGTTGAACTTCACGGCGGCGGCGTGGGCGTTGAAAGCGCCGAGGGCCGCGGCTCCGTCTTCTGGTTTACCCTCCCCAAATAAAGCGCCCGGCGCCAGGGCCTTGATTTACACGCATTTTACACGGGCTTTAAACAGCCTTTATGCGCTTTTCCTAAACTATGCTGGTAGTCAACCGGATACTAAGGAGAAAATATGGCCATTAATTTCATGCCGAAAGAAGTGAAGTTTTTCGATTATCTGAATCTTCAGGCCGAGAACCTGATGAAAGCCGCCGCTTTTTTTAAAGCCGCCGTGAAGGACGGGGTGCTTGACGAGGCTGAAACAAAAAAAATACACGATCTGGAACATGAGGGGGATACGCTCACACATGAGATAACCGACATGCTTAACCGCACCTTCATCACCCCCATAGACCGCGAGGATATTTACGCGCTGGCCAACCAGCTCGACGACGTGCTGGACATGCTTAATGCCATGGCCGGCCGCGTGAAGCTCTACAAGCTTAATCCCGCGGATGAGCATTTTACACAGTTCATTGACCTGATAGACCAGGCCGCTTCCGCCCTGGCCAGCGCTGTAAAGTATATGCCGGATACCAAGCGCCAGCGCCGTGTGCTGGACTATTGCATAGAGATCAACCGCCTGGAGAACATGGGCGACCAGGTGCGTGAAAAAGCCATCAGCTGCCTTTTTGATACCGAGAAAGACGCTATCATGGTAATAAAATGGAAAGAGATATACGAAGTCGCAGAAGGCACGCTGGACAAATGCGAGCATGTGGCGAAAGTTATCGAGTCCATAATGGTGAAAAATGGATAGTACGCTGATAGCGATAATCTTCCTGGTGGGGCTGGCGCTGTTCTTCGACTTCCTGAACGGTTTCCACGACGCCGCCAATTCCATAGCCACCATCGTGGCTACCCGCGTGCTTTCGCCAAGGTACGCGGTCATGTGGGCGGCCTTCTTCAACTTCATAGCTTTCGCCGTGTTCGGACTGGGAGTGGCGAAGATGCTGGGCAAGGGGATAGTGGATATCACCCAGGTGGACAGCTACATCATCTTCGGCACGCTTATAGGCGCGTGTTCCTGGAATATCATCACCTGGTATTTCGGCATACCGTCCAGCTCTTCGCACGCGCTGGTGGGCGGGCTGATAGGCGCCGCGCTGGTAAAGACCGGCCCGAGCGCGCTGGTGATGGGCGGTATAATAAAGACGCTGGCTTTCATCGTTATTTCCCCGGTGGTGGGGATGCTGCTGGGGCTGACCCTGGGCGCCATAGTTTACAACCTGTTCGCCCGCTCCACGCCGTTGAAGGTGGACCACTGGTTCCGTAAGGGGCAGCTGGTCAGCGCGGCGGCCTACAGCCTGGGCCACGGCGGCAACGACGCGCAAAAGACCATGGGCATCATCGCGGGCCTGCTGTTCAGCGCGGGCTACCTGGGGCCGGAATTCAATATCCCGCTCTGGGTAGTGCTCACCTGCCACGCGGTCATAGCCCTGGGCACCATGAGCGGCGGCTGGCGTATAGTGAAGACCATGGGTAATAAATTATCGAAGTTGCGGCCGGTGGACGGCTTCTGCGCCGAGCTCGGGGCCTCCGTAGTGCTGTTCGGGGCTTCGGCCATAGGCGTGCCGATCAGCACCACCCATACCATTACCGGCGCCATAGTAGGCGTAGGGTCGCTGAAAAATGTGCGCGCGGTAAAGTGGGGTGTGGCCGGCAATATAGTCTGGGCCTGGATAATAACTATCCCGGCCGCCGCGCTTATTTCCGCCGCTTCTTATAAATTAGCGGTGCTCGCGTTCTAGGTTAACCGGAATAAAAAGCCCTCTTTACTGTTAAGGAGGGCTTTTTGCTTTATGCTCCATAAGTTATTGCCTTACAGGGTAACCTGCGGAGGTTGCGTGGCGCGGTAATGGCGGCAGTACGGGTATGTGGCAGTATTGTATAATTACACTTCAGCACCATATACAAAGGATACGTCCACCTTATGACGCAAAGCTGCCAGATACGCAAAAGTTTTTTGGATTTTTTCGCCCGGAACGGACATCCTGTTATCAAGTCCAGCCCGCTGATACCGGAAGGCGATCCCTCGCTGCTGTTCACTTCGGCCGGCATGGTGCAGTTCAAGCCGTACTACCTGGGATTGAAGAGCGACCTTAAGCGCGCGGCTTCCTGCCAGAAAAGTTTCCGCACTACCGACATAGATAATGTGGGAAAAACCATCCGGCACCTTACGTTCTTTGAAATGCTGGGCAATTTCTCTTTTGGCGATTATTTCAAGAAAGAATCCCTGGTCTGGGGCTGGGATTTTTTTACGAAGGAAATGGAGCTGCCGGCGGACCGATTTTACCCGTCCATCTACGGCGGCGGGGTGGCCCCTCGTGACGCCGAGGCAAGGGTTATCTGGGAAAACATCCTGCCCAAAAATCTGCATTCCCATATAGTCGAGCTGGGCGACAAGGATAATTTCTGGGCGATGGGCGACACCGGGCCGTCAGGCCCCTGTTCAGAGGTGTACTGGGACCGCGGCGAAAAATACGCCCATAAGGGCTGCGCCGGGCCCGGCGCCTGTTCCTGCGACCGGTATATAGAGGTCTGGAACCATGTTTTTACCCAGTTCGATAAACAGCCGGACGGAACTTTCAAGCCGCTGCCGCGCAAGAATATCGACACGGGCATGGGCCTGGAGCGCCTTGCGTTTATTGTGGAAGGTAAGGACTCGCCTTTCGAAACCTCGCTGTTCTACCCGGTTATAGAGGCGGCGTCCTCCCTGCTTAACGCCGAGTATAAAGCTTCGGATGAATCCGTCTCCGCTTTCCGCATAATAAGCGAGCATCTGCGCGCGGCCTCTTTCCTTATCTCCGAAGGCGTTATCCCGTCCAATGAGGGCCGCGGTTATGTGCTGCGCCGTCTGATACGCCGGGCCAGCCGCTATGGCCGCGTAATGGGCGCGAAGGACCCGTTCCTGCATAAACTCACGCCGGCGATATTCGGGATATTCCGCGGTGTTTACCCGGAAGTTGAAGCCGCCGCCAGGCAGATAGGCGAGACTTTGCGCTCCGAGGAGCAGGGGTTTATAGAAACGCTTGAAACCGGCGAGAAGTATCTATCGGACCTGCTGGCCAAACACCCCCGCGGGATCCCCGGCAAAGAGGCTTTCAGCCTGTATGAAACCTACGGTTTCCCGCTGGAGCTTACCCGCGAGCTGGCGCTGAAAAAAGGCGTGCCGGTGGACGATAAGGGCTTCGAAGAGGCCCGCAAGGCCGCTCAGGGCGTGGCCAAGGCCGGCTGGAAGGATTCCGGAGAGAAGAACGCTTTCATCTTTCAGACCGCGGAGGAAAAACTGCCCGCTACGATTTTTACCGGGTATGAGTCGGCTGAAAGCGAAAGCTCCGTGATCGGGCTGCTTGACGCGGGCGGCAAGATAGTGGATAGCCTTGCGCAGGGGGAAGAAGGCTACGCCGTGCTGGACGCCACGCCTTTTTACGCGCAGTCCGGCGGCCAGGCCGGGGACACCGGTTCGTTCTTTTCCGGGGGCAGGGAAATCGCCTCGGTTTCCGACACGCAAAAGCCGGTGGCCAGGGTGTACTTTCACGCAATCCGCGTGCAGGAACCGCTTAAGACCGGGATGCGGGTCATAGCCCGCGTTTCCGCCGACAGGTACCGTACGGCCTGCAATCATACGGCCACCCATGTCCTGAACGCCGCCCTTAAGCAGGTTTTCGGCGAAACAACGCGCCAGGCGGGCTCGGAAGTGGACCCGGTCAGGTTCCGTTTCGATTACACCATCGCCAGGGCTCCAGCAAAAGAAGAACTGGCGCGCGTTGAGGAGATCTCGAATTCCGCGGTGCGCGAGGACTACCGCGTTTTCAAGGCCGAGCGTCCCCTGGCCGACGCGGAGCGGTTTGGGGCCACCACGCTGCTCGGTGAGAAATATAAGGACCCGGCGCGGTTCGTGCTTATCAACCGCGGCGGCTTTGACTCCGCAAAAGACCGCTATAGCCTGGAGCTTTGCGGCGGCACCCACATAGACCGCACCGGGGAGCTGCTGGTGATAAAGATACTTAAGGAGTCCTCAGTGGCGCGCGGCGTGCGCCGCATAGAGGGAGTGGCGGGTCCCGCCGCGGTGTTCTACCTTTCCGGGCTGGCCCGCGTGGCGGAAACGCTTGCCGCCCGTCTTTCGGTACCGGCAAGCGAGCTCCCCGCGCGCGTGGAGCAGCTGTTGCAGAACATAAAAGAACTGAAATCCGGCAAAGGCAAATCTGCCCAGCCCCTCCACGCAGGGGAAAACCGGAAAACCCTGTCGGAAAGCATAGATGGCTCCGGTTCCAGCTTCGTTGTTTGCGATGCGGGCCTGCTGGAGATGAAAGAGCTGCGCGGCCTTTCCGACGAGATAAAAAGGGGCCTCAAGGCCTCTTTGTTGTTCATCTACTCCAGGGCCGAAGACAAGTTTTCCTTTATAATAACGCATACCGGCGACGTTAAAGCCGACGCTTCCGCCATAGCCAAGGGGGTGGCGGCGGCTATCAACGGCTCGGGCGGCGGCCGCAAGGACTTTGCCCAGGGCGGGGGAGAGATCCCGCCCAGTATGCCCGCTTTTGAAAAGCAACTTCTGGAGATAGCCGGAAAGCGTGCATAAGCGCAGATTTTGCATGGGAACTATGGGTTATCTCTCTTTTAAAGCGGGTCATGCGGCCACTTTCCCCGGCAAGTTTGGTTTTTTTCTGGTCTTGATGTTCAGCTGCCTCCCGGTTTTTGCGGGGCCCTTCGAAAAGCTTTCCGTGAAACTCCAGCGGGGCATTGAGGATTATCCGAATATCAAGCTGGCCGTTCTGGAATTTCCCTATATCGACGGGAAATGGTCGGATGGCCCGGTGGTCGTGCAGGAGCGGTTGACCACTCTTTTCGCGAAAAACAAGAAAATAACGCTCATGGAAAGGAATCTCCTTCAAAAAGTGGCGGGTGAGTTGAAACTGCAGGCTTCGGGGGCCACGGATGAGGCGTCTACCCAGCAAGTCGGGAAACTGCTGGGCGCGGAAGCGGTACTGACCGGGACTTTGAACGACGTGGGCGAAGATGAAGTTGAAATAAATGCCAGGGTACTGATAGTCCAGACCGCCAAAATAGTGGTGGCTGAAAAAATAACCATAAAAAAGACCTGGAAAGATTACCCGGCCGCGCGCAAAGCGGCCGGCGACAATGTGGAAGCGCTTGTCGCCCGCTTTCGCGGGAAAGAAGGTTATACTTTCCGTTCCGTACATTTTAAATCCGGCAGGGTCCAGAAGACGTATTTTCGAGGTAAGGCGGTTATCGCTGAAGAGGTTTTCGGCAAAGACGGCAGGCGTCTGAAAAGCGCCGGGCCCCTGCCCGACGGCGTTTACCGGGAATATTACGGGGACGGGGCTTTGAAAACGGAAAAGATCCTGGTAAATTCCAGGGAATACGGGGCGTTGAAAACATATTTCCCCGGAGGCAGGCTTGAGAACGAGGCGTATTACAGCGCCGGGCAGCTGGATGGCCCCGTGAAAATATTCAATGAGAACGGAAAGCTTCGGTTCGAGCAGAATTTCAGGAACGGCGTTCCCGATGGGTATTTCAGGGAATATGACGATAAAGGGGCGGTTAAATTCGAAACTTTTTACGCGGCCGGGCATGTGGCGGCGGCCCCGGCCGAAAGGGCCATAACCGTGAAATCCGTAAAACTGGCCCGCGGGGGGGAGTTCAGCTTTTACGAAGATGGCAAATATCTTTGTAAAATAACAGTGGACGGAAAACTTAACATAGTTTCCGAACAGAAGGAATGCCCGGACGGGATCGCCCGGGCGTATTCAGGGAAAGGCAAGCTGGAAAAAGAATTTGTTTTTGCCGGGAACAGGCTTTCTGTGCTCCGGGATTTCGATAAGGACGGGAATGTGGCGACTGAAAAAAAATACGCCTCAAAAAACTGATCCCGCGGTACGGTTGTGCAGGTTTTAGTTTTCGCGCCCGTGGTGAAATGGATATCACAGGAGCCTCCGAAGCTTCTAGTGCAGGTTCGATTCCTGCCGGGCGCACCAAATTCTGTTATAAGGAACCCGGAGCGGGCCATAATTATGGCCCGCGTCAGGAATCGAAAGGCGGAACCGCGAGGGCAGCTGTCCGCAGCGGTGAGCCAGGGTCGCGGCCTCGACCGAGCGACGGCGAGGGAGAGAGCTGTGACCGATTCCAGACTCCGCACAGCATACTTATGCTGTGCTCTAAAGCCGGTCCTCACCTGCCGGGCGTGAACAGTTCGCAGCAACCTATTTATGAATTTCGAAGAAGAAATTTCACTCCTTATAAAATCCCGCTACCCGCTGGTGCTCGTAGATACCATGGACGAGGATTATGTTACGGGCCAGCTCCACGGCGTGGCGCAGGACCAGTCTTTGACCTTTTACTCCTGGACCCTCAGCAAGGGCCTGCGCATAGGCGCTAATCAAAACGCTTTTTATAAGACCAACGACGCGGTGACGATGCTGCGGGTGGTGAACGATCTTATTAAGGACCCCCACCGCGCCTTATTCGTTTTTTGCGACCTCGACCGGTTCCTGGGCGAGGCGGTCGCCGCCCGTCTTTTCAAGGATATCCTGAACAGTATAAAGAACACGCCCACTACCGTGGTGCTGCTGGGTGCCGAGGCGAAACTGCCTGCTGACCTTGCCGCTCTTGCCGCCCGCATATCTGGCGGCTATCCGGACGAGAAGCAACTGTTGGCTGAGATCAACCGGGCGGTTTCGGAATTTAAACTTTCAGGCGTCCACCTTGAGGTGGATATGCCGCCGGAAACGCTGCGCCGTGTGGTTAAAACTCTTAAAGGTCTTTCGCTTCAGCAGGTGCGTAACGTGCTCAATATCTGCCTGCTGCAGGACGCGCGGTTTGACCTGGCGGATCTGGCGGTGATAGAGAAGTTTAAAAAAGAGGCCTTTGACCGGGACGGGATACTGGAGTATTTCGGCGCCGAGCATGAAAATGCCATAGCCGGTTTTGAGAATCTGAAGCGCTGGGTGCAGGATCGCCGGAAATCTTTTTTAACCGAGTGCCCGCTGCCGCCGCCCAAGGGCCTCCTGCTGCTGGGGGTACAGGGCTGCGGTAAATCCCTGGCCGCAAAGGTTATCTCCGGGGAGCTGGCTATCCCGCTTTACCGCCTGGACCTTAACCGGCTTTACTCCAAGTATATAGGCGAAACCGAGGAGAATCTGCGCAGGGCCCTGGCCACGGTAGAGCGCCTGGCGCCGGTCTGCCTTTGGGTAGACGAGATAGAAAAAATATTCGCCGCTTCTTCAGGTGAGGTGGATGGCGGGGTTTCCAAGCGGGTGCTGGGGACCATGCTTACCTGGATGCAGGAGCGCAAGGACCGCTCGTTCATCGCCGCCACCTCCAACGATATTAACAGCCTGCCGCCGGAGCTGCTGCGCAAGGGCCGTTTCGACGAGATATTTTTCGCCGACCTCCCCGACGCTGCCGCACGGGAAGGGATAATAAGGATCCACCTGGAAAAGCGCGCGCTTGCCCCCGCCCTGTTCGATGTGGCCGGCCTGGCCGCGAATTGCGAAGGGTTCAGCGGCGCTGAAATAGAACAGGCCGTTATTTCAGCCCTGTACAGCGCTTCGGGTTCCGGGGAAAAAATCTCAACCCGGCATGTGCTGGAGCAGTTGAAGCTTACCCGTCCGCTGTCCGTTATAAAGTCCGAATCCGTGGGGCTGCTGCGCAGCTGGGCTAAAGAAAGGAATATTCTGCCGGTCTAGCGTGCCGCCTCCGTCCCCGCGTGTTTTTTTTAACCATCAATGAAAACTATCCTGGTTACCGGCCCTACGGGTTATATTGGCGGGCGGCTTA
>Ga0156396_1121_pt1 | contig 33706 bp, 25 predicted proteins | sample RifOxyA3_FD_108040 | JGI IMG/M metagenome (GOLD analysis project Ga0156396, IMG submission 108040) | Elusimicrobia bacterium RIFOXYA12_FULL_57_11 | reverse complement strand
CGAGCAGCGCCGCGAGCTCTTTGAAGAAGCCGCGGGCGTTTCAAAATACAAGGCCAAGCGCGATGAAGCCGCCCGCAAGCTGGAAAAAGTTGAGGCGGACCTTACCCGCCTGGCCGACTCCATGGTGCTCTTGAACGAGCAGATAACCAAGCTCGACAACGAGGCCAAAAAAGCCCGCCTGCAGAAGAAGTACCGCGAAGAACTTACCGGAGCGGAGATATCCCTTTTGCTGCGCGAGCGCGAAGCTTTCAGGAGCAAAAGCGCCGAGGCCGCCGCGCGCCTTGAGCCGGTAAAGAAAGACCTGGAAGAGACCCGCGTGGCCATAACCAGCCTGGAGGCCGAGTACGCGGCACTCAGTCTTACCCTTACCCAGAAGAACGAGGATTACCGCCTGCTCCGTGAAGCGGCCACCGCCGTTAAATTCGAAAAGAACAACGCCGAGGGGCGCATAGTTTCCAACCAGGAAATGCTCGCCGAAATAGCCGTTTCCCGCGCCTCCCTGGAAACTTCCGGGCGGCTTAACGCCGAAAAGCTGCTGCGCGCCGAACCGCGCCTGGCGGAGCTGCGGGAAAAACTGGGCGGTGAGGAAGGCGGCCTGCCCGCGCTCCAGGCGGATTGCGACGGCGCCGCCGCGGCCCTGGCGAAAGTTGAAGAGGATATGCGCGCGGCCGACGGCGCCGCCGAAGCGCTGGCCGCGCAGATGAACGAGGCCTATACGCAGGAAGTGGGGATTTCCAATAATATCGCCCGCACCGGTTCCGACATCAGCCATTACCGCGACACCCAGGCTGGGCTTGACCGCGATATAACCGATCTGACAGCCGCCGCCGTGTCCATAGAAGGGCGCATAGCGGAGCTTAAAACCCGTTCAGCCGCGCTGACGGCCTCCCTGGCCGCCGAGAACGAAAAAGCTGCCGCGGCCGCCGCGCAGGCAACTGCTCTTTCCAGCCGGCTTTCGGAAATTGACGCGCGCCAGGCCGCCATACGCGAAGAAAAAGCCTGGGACGAATCGCGCCTGGAAGCCATATTGGCGCAGGGTGAGCGCGACACTTACTGGGTGGGTCTCAACAGCGTGCTGAACGCCGGCATTGCGGGCGTGCGCGCCACGCTGCGGCACCTGATTTCGGTCAAGAAAGAAGACCTGCTGGCCGTTGAGGACGCGCTGGGCCGTTTCCTGGACGCCGTGGTGTGCGAAAATTCCGCCGCCGCCGAAGAGGCCATAGGCTACCTTAAGCATATCGGCAAAGGCCGCTGCCGCTTTTTAATGCTGGACCGCGTACCGGCGGGCCAGACCCAGGCCGGCTGGGACGCTCCGGGCGCGGCGCGCGTAATGGATAAAATTTCATGCGACCCGCAGTACCTGCCGCTGGTAAACGGCCTGCTGGCCGGGGTGTACGCCTCCGGCGGCGCGGTGCGCGGGGCTTTCTGGATCACCGGCGGGGTGGAGCAGGTGGCTTCCAACGAACCCTATTGGGAGGAGGAGGGGGAACTCAAGGCCGGCCTGGGCAGGCTGGACGCGGAGAACGCGGCCCTTGAGACCGAGAAGGCGGCCCTGCTGCCGGGGCTTGAACAGGCCCGCGCCGCCGCGGCCGCCGCGCAGAGCGCCGCCGCCACCATGAACGTGGATTTCCATAAGAACGAGACCGAAATTTCAGGCGTAAGTTCCGACGCGCAGGTAAAGCGCGACCGTCTGGCTTTTGCTCAGGCGGAAAAAGGCAAAGTGGAGGCTTCCGTCCGGGACGCGGAGAACACCCTTGCCGCCCTTAATGAAAGCATAAAGGCCGCCCATGCCTCTTCCGAGGCAAAGAAAGCCGAACAAACCGTTATAGTGGGGCGCAAGGACGCCCTGCACCAGGATCATGCCCGTCTTAAAGAGGACCTCGGGTCCCGCAAGGCCAACCTTGATAATTACCGCCAGAACCTGGACGCCCTGCGCGGCGAGCTTGCCCGTACCGAAGGCGACCTGGCCGCCATACACGAGGAAAGGTCGCACTTCGCCGGCCGGCGCGAGGAATATGCCGCGCGCGAAACCCGCCTTAACGGCGAGATAGCCGCCGCGCGCGCCCGCCTGGGCGAGCTTATGCACGACCTGGCGGAGAAAGAGATCATAGACCGCCAGTTCGAGGACGAGATAAACGAAATGCGCGCCAATTACGGGCGCCTGGGCGAGAATTTGAAGGACAGCCGCGACCTTACCGCCGAGAACGAACGCACCCGCTACCAGATAGAGACCGAGATGGCTACGCTCAACGCCCGCGCCGAAGAGACCGAGCGCCGCATGGCCGACGAATGGAACGTGGCGCCCGCGGAAGCGGCGGAAAAATACGGCGCCGTGGAGACCGACCACGACCGCGTAGTGTTCCTGCGCAAACGCATAGAGAACATGGGCCCTGTGAATATGACGGCCCCCGAAGAATACGAGGCGCTTACGCAGCGCTATAACTTCATAAATTCCCAGGTGGAAGACCTGAACCGGGCCAAGGCCGACCTCCGCAGCGCCATCAACAAGATAAACGACACCACGCGGGAGAATTTTAAACTGACCTTCGATAAAGTGCGCGCCTGCTTCAAAGAAATCTACTCCCTGCTCTTCAACGGCGGCGAGGCTGACCTTATGCTTACCCTGCCCGATAACCTGCTGGAGACCGGGGTGGAGATCCTGGCCCACCCGCCAGGTAAAAAGCTCGTCAGTATAACCCAGCTTTCAGGCGGAGAAAAGGCCCTTACGGCGCTGGCGCTGCTGTTCAGCTTCTTCCGGGTGAATCCTTCCCCGTTCTGCGTAATGGACGAAGCCGACGCGCCGCTGGACGAAGCCAACGTGGAACGGTTCGTGCGCCTTATCCGCGAATTTTCTTCCACTACGCAGTTTATAGTTATAACCCACAACAAGCGCACTATGGAGGCGGCCGATACCCTGTACGGCGTCACCATGGAAGAGCTGGGGGTTTCCAAGCTTATCTCGGTGGATCTGAAGCGCGCGGCCGACCTGGCCACCACGCATGAGGCCGTAGGGGTTTGACCGCGGCCCAAGGAAAAAGTGAAATACGGCGTTTTTTCGGATGTGCATGGCAATTACGAGGCCCTTAAGGCCGTGCTGGAATTTTACCGCAAAAACGGCGTTGCCGATTTTGTGTGCTGCGGGGACATTGTCGGGTATGGTCCGCAGCCGCTGGAATGCGTGGAAGCCGTGTCCGGGCTTGGGAACCTGCATATAGTGATGGGCAACCATGACGGGGCGGCCGTGGGCCGCATAGAACTTAAATGGTTCAACGCCAACGCGGCCCGCGCCATAGAGTTCGCCCGCGCCAGGCTTACCGGCAAAGCGCTGGATTTCCTGTCCAACCTGCCGGAAAAAATAGAGACCGCAACGTTTACGCTGGTGCACGGTTCGCCGCGCAAGCCGCTTACCGAGTATATGCTCAGTGAAAGGCAGTTCGCCGATAACGCCGACGCGTGGGCGGTTTCCCCCTGCTTTATCGGGCACAGCCATATGCCCATGTACTTCAGCCTGCAGCCCGGCGGGATACCCGAGACGGATTTCCTCAAGCCCATGATGCGCATCTCGTCCGCGGCCGGGCGCATGATGTTCAACCCCGGTTCGGTGGGGCAGCCCCGCGACGGCGACCCGCGCGCCGCCTGCGGCATCTTTGACGCGGAGAAAAAAGCTTTCGAGGTCTACAGGGTGGTTTATGACGTGGAAGCCACGCAGCGGCTGATGGGGGAAGTGAAGCTGCCGGAGCTGCTGGCGGAGCGGCTGAGTTCCGGCTACTAGGGTTCGGCGCCGGCCGCAGGGTCAGGAACGCGAACACGGAGCGGTTAAAGGTTGATTTATATGGCGATGAGTATCCTGATAGTGGACGACGATAAAAATTTTATATATACGCTGGAGGACGGCCTCAGGCTTAAGAACGTGGACGCGGAGATTTCCGTGGCCAAGTCCGCGCGGGAGGCTATGGATGTCCTGGCTAAAGGCGTGCCTTCCATAATAATACTGGACATACAGCTGCCGGACATGCACGGGGTGGAGTTTTTGCGGGTGATACGCGAGTCCGCCCGCTTAAAAACCGTGCCGGTGCTTTTCATTTCCGCCAAATACACCGAGCCCGCCGACCGCTCCGAAGCTATGCTGGCCGGGGCCAGCGCTTTTTTTTCCAAGCCCATAGACATAGAGGAGTTGTGGAAGGAGATAAAGTATCTTATTGACAGGAAAAGGTAAGTCTTATATATTACAGTTAACCGGTAACCGGGAGGTTCATATGTCCAACGAAATACAGCTTACAGACGCGAATTTTGAACAGGAGGTGCTGAAGAGCGCCCTGCCTGTGCTGGTGGATTTCTGGGCGCCCTGGTGCGGCCCCTGCCGCATGCTGGGCCCGGTAATAGAGGAGCTGGCCAAAGATTACGCCGGTAAGGTTAAGGTCTGTAAGCTCAATACCGATGAGGCGCAGGACACCGCCGCCAAATACAACATTTCGGCCATCCCCACCATCCTTATTTTTAAGGACGGCAAAGTAACTCAGGAACTGGTAGGGATGCAGAAAAAAGAAGAATTGAAGCGGCACCTGGACGCGGTTTAACCCGGACGTACGCGCCGGGCTGGGGGGGGCGGCATTGCCTGCCTTCCCCGGCCCCGGCAACCGCTCCGGATAGCCGCGGCCTGCCTTCCCTCCGCACCGTTTTCCTTTTAAAACAATGAATCCCAAGCGCGTTTTTATAATAGACGCACACGCTTTCCTGCACAGGAGCTACCACGCCCTGCCCAAGTTCTCCACTTCCAAAGGGGAGGAGGTGGGGGCGCTGTACGGCTTTATGCGCGTGTTGCTGCGCATACTGCGCGAGCGCAGGCCTGAATATGTGGCAGTATGTTTCGATTCCAAAGGCGGCACTTTCAGGGATGAAATGTACCCTGAATATAAAGCCAACCGTTCCGCCACGGAGCCGGGGCTTGTTGGCCAGCTTAATACCGCCCGGGACCTGGTAGCCGCGCTGGGCCTGAAAGGCGTTTACCTGCGGGGTTTTGAGGCTGACGATCTCATCGCAACGCTGGCCCGGCGGGCCGTGCGTGCCGGCCTGGAAGCGGTCATCGTTTCCGGGGACAAGGACGCCGCGCAGCTGGCCGGGGAGCATGTGAAACTGTGGGACGGTTCCGCCGCCGAGTTCGCCGGCCCCGAAGCGGTGCTTAAAAAGTACGGCCTGCCCCCGGGCCTGCTGCCTGATTATTTCGCCCTTACCGGGGATTCATCCGACAATGTTCCCGGCGTGGCCGGGGTCGGCCCCAAAAGCGCCCAGAAACTTGTGCAGGCGTACGGCCCGCTGGAGAAAATCCTGGCCGCGGCCATGGACCCCGCGCTCGTGGCCGCCGACAAGGCGCTCGCTAAAGTGGCCAAAGATATGGCCAACGCCCGGCTGTCGCGCCGGCTGGTTACGCTGGAAGCCGACGCGCCTGTGGAAGAGGGGATGGAAATTTTCAAGCCAGCGGTCCCTGGCGGACCCGCGCTGGAAGAGCTGGCCCGCCGCCTGGAATTCAAGGCCCTGCTGGCTTTGCTGGGCCCCGCCGCGGCCGAGCCGCAGCTGGCGGCCCTGCCGCCGCTCAAAACCCCAGAAGAAGTTTACGACGCCGCGGCCGCCGGCCTTGCCATGGCCGCTTTCGATGACTGCCTTGCCATAGGCGGCCCCGGGGGCGCGTGCGTGCTGCGCCCCGGCTTCATTTTTCCGGAAGCCGCCGCCAAAGCAGCGGAGCTGCTGGGTGATGAAAAGATATTTAAAGCCGTTTACGGCCTGAAGGCGGTAATGCGCCTGCTGGCACTCCCGGCCGGCTTCCTGCCGGGCAATGTATTTGACGCCGAGGCCGCTGCCGCGCTGCTTTCGGCCGGCGCGCGGCGCCCGGACCTGCCGCAACTGGTTTTTGAAGGGCTTGGCCTGCCGGCGCGGCTGCCGGGTTCGCAAGAAGAGCAAGTGCAGGCCATAGCCTCGCTGGGAGAGCTTGCGCTAAAACTTAAACAGGAGCTTGAGACGGCCGGGATGTGGGAAGTATATGCCGGGCTGGAACTGCCGCTTTTGCCGGCTGTTTACGGTATGGAACAGACCGGTACGGCCGCGGATACCGCCCTGCTGGGCGAACTGTCCTCCAGGTTCGAGAAAAAGATGGGAGAGCTGCAGGCCGAAGCCACGCGGCTTACCGGCGTTGAGATAAACCTCAACTCGCCCAAACAGGTGGCCTTCCTGCTTTACGAGAAGCTGAACCTGGGCCTGGCCGACGCGCAGAAAAAACAATTCAAGCTGAAGGACGGTTATTCCACCGGGGAGGATGCGTTGCAGTATCTGAAAGCCGCGCATCCGGTGGTGCCGCTGCTCCTGGAGTACAGGGAGATCTCCAAACTGAAATCTTCTTTCGTGGACAACCTGCTGGCCGCCACCGGTCCCGACGGGAGGCTGCACACGACTTTCGACCAGCTGGGTACGGCCACGGGCCGTTTTTCCAGTGCCAGGCCTAATTTGCAGAATATCCCAGTGCGCTCCGAGTCCGGCCTGCTGGTGCGCAAATGTTTTACCGTGAGGGAAGGCTTTGTTATGCTCAGCGCGGACTATTCGCAGATAGACCTGCGCGTGCTGGCCCACCTTTCCGGCGACCGTAACCTGGTGGAGGCTTTCCGAAACGGAGAGGATATTCACCTGCGCACGGCCTCCGAGGTTTTTCATTGCGCCCCCCAGCTGGTAACGCCAGAAATGCGCCGCGCCGCCAAAGCCATAAATTTCGGTATCGTTTACGGCCAGACGGCCACGGGTCTTTCGCGCGAGTTGGGCGTAAGCCGCGCCGAAGCGGCAAATTACATAAAGCATTATTTTGAGGTCTGCCCGGGCGTAAAGGACTGGAGCGACAAGACCGCCGCGGAGGCGAAGCGAACCGGCCTGGTGGCGACTTTCACCGGCCGCCGCCGCAGCTTGCCGGAGTTAAAAGCTTCCAACCCGCACTTGCGCGGTTTTGCCGAACGGGCCGCGGTAAACACGCCGGTGCAGGGCGGTTCGGCGGATATCATAAAGAAAGCCATGGTTAAGCTGTTCGGTGAGTTCAGGCTGTCGAAAGATGTTTTCATGCTGCTGCAGGTGCACGACGAACTGATTTTCGAGGTGCGCCGGGAGGGGCTGGCGGAAGCCGCCCGCCTTATAAAAAAAGAGATGGAAAACGCCTATAAACTTGCCGTGCCGCTGCGCGTGGACCTGAAGACCGGCCCCAACTGGCGGGACATGGAGAGATATGAGGTTTAGCCTGGCGCCGCTGGGGGAATTGCCGCCGGTTACCAGGGCGCTGGCCGCGCTGTTGTTTGCCGGCTGGCTGGCCGAACTTGCCTTGGGTTTTAAACTTAATTTCTATCTCGGCCTGGTCCCTTTCAATCTTACGGACCGGTACTGGCTGTGGCAGGTGTTCACTTATATTTTCATTCACGCCGATTTCTGGCATTTCCTGTTCAACACTTTCATGCTCTGGATGCTGGGCCGTATGCTGGAGCCGGAAATGGGCGCGCGCAGGTTCCTGCTTTATTTCCTTGGCTGCGGCGCGGCGGCCGCCCTGTTCACGGCGGCCTGGTCACCTTCTTCGCTGAGGCCGGTTATAGGGGCTTCCGGGGCGGTTTACGGCCTGCTGGGGGCTTTCGCTTTCCTTTATCCCCGGACTACGGTTTATGTGTATTTCCTCTTCCCTATGAGCGCGTGGACCATGGCCGTGCTGCTGGGGGTCGTGGAATTCGCCATGACCATGGCGGGGCCGGGTTCAAAAATCTCTAACGTTACGCACCTGGGTGGGCTGGCGGCCGGCTTGCTGTGGCTGTGGGCGGAGCGCCGCCTGCCCGCAGGCGCCGCGCCGCGCGACGCTGGGCCGGACCCGGCGGTTGAGGAGCGCGCGGAGATAGACCACCTGCTGGATAAGGTTTCTGCCCGCGGGCAGGCCGCTTTGAGCCGCGCCGAACTTGCCCGGCTGGACGCCTACGCCAGGAAAAACGGGGGGCGCGCGTGAAAAAAAAGGCCAAGCGGTGCACGCGGCTGGACTCGCCCGGAAAAACCGTGATAGGGCTTACCGGGGCAATAGCTTCCGGTAAAAGCCTGGCCCTTGAATATTTCACGCAGGCGGGGGCGGAGGGAATCTCCGCGGACGTTATAGCCGCGCAGGTGTTGACAGCCCCCGCGTGTTATAATAGAATCTTAACAAGGTTCGGTCGTAAGACAATCCTTACAAACGGTTTCCTGGACAAAGAACGGCTTGCCGCGGAAGTTTTTAGCGCCCCGGCCAAGCGGAAATGGCTTGAGAGCCTTCTCCATCCTGAAATAATTAAGCGAATTCACTCTTTAATAAAGAAATCCCGTAAAAAAATAGTCGTAGTGGAAGCGCCCCTGCTTTTTGAAGCCGGGCTTGCGGGGTGTTTTACGTTTACCGTATGTGTAGTTTCCCCTGCGCGGGCCATGCTGGCGCGTGCCAGGGCCAGGGGTTGGACCGCCGCGCAGTACAGGGTAAGGGCCGCCGCGCAGCTGGGGCCGCGGGAGAAAAGTTCGCGCTCGGACATGACGCTGTATAACGGCGGGGCCCCGGGCGAGTTGAAAGCCGGGATAGCTGATTTATGCCGCTTTTTAGAGGCGGCCGGAGAAAAATAAAATGAACGATCCACATAACCGGGACGAAAGATATTCAAGGCCTTCATCGGGCGGACATCCCAGGCGGAGCGGTGGCGGGCGGCGCTATTACGGCAGGCCCGACGGCGCGCGCGATAACCAGGGGCAGCATTCCGGCAACGGCAATGGGAACGGTAACGGCAATGGGAACGGTAACGGCAACGGTAATGGAAACGGCAACGGCCCGGCCGAAGACTCAGCCCTGCCGCAAAGTGAATTACCAAGGAGAAACGAACAAATGGACAACACCAAGACGCCCGGTCAGGTACAGAATAACCAGGGTCCCGGTGGCCAGCCCCAGGCTCCCGCCCCCAGCCTGCCTAAAGTGGACGTAGTGATGATGACCAAGATGACTGTGGCGGAACTTGTGAAAATAGCCGAACAGCATAATCTTGAAGGCGTCTCCGGCCTGCGCAAGCAGGAACTTATCGGCAAGATCATGGAGGCCCAGGCCAAACAGAACGGCATAGTCCAGGGTGTGGGTGTGCTGGAGATACTGCCCGACGGCTTCGGGTTCCTGCGCTCCCAGGAATACAATTATCTTTCAAGCCACGAAGACATATACGTTTCCCCTTCCCAGATAAAGAAACTGGGCCTGCGCAAGGGCGACTCGGTGAATGGCCTGATACGGCCCCCGAAGGACGGCGAGCGCTTCTTCGCGCTGCTGCAGGTAAAGACCGTCAACGGCTTTGAGATAGAGAAGATAGGCCACCGCCCCCTGTTCGACAACCTTACGCCCCTGCACCCCAATAAACGCTTCCTGCTGGAGACCACCAAGACCGAGATGACAGGCCGCGTAATAGACCTGATAGTTCCCGTCGGCAAGGGGCAGCGTCAGCTTATAGTGGCCGCGCCCAAGACCGGCAAGACCATGATACTGCAGCGCATAGCCAATTCCCTGGCCCTGAACCACCCCGAGATAGAGCTGCTGGTGCTGCTTATCGACGAGCGGCCCGAGGAAGTAACCGATATGAAGCGCTCCGTGCGCGGTGAAGTTATAGCTTCCACCTTCGACGAACCGGCCGACCGCCACGTACAGGTGTCCGAAATAGTTCTTGAAAAAGCCAAGCGCATGACCGAGCACGGCAAGGACGTCGTGATATTGCTGGACTCTATAACGCGCCTGGCGCGCGCCTACAATACCGTGGCGCCGTCCTCCGGCCGAGTGCTGTCCGGCGGCCTTGAATCCACTTCCCTGCAGCGGCCCAAGCGTTTTTTCGGCGCGGCCCGCAATATGGAAGAGGGCGGTTCCCTTACCATTATAGCCACGGCGCTGGTGGAGACCGGCAGCCGTATGGACGACGTGATCTTCGAAGAATTCAAAGGCACCGGCAACTCCGAGATCTACCTGGAGCGTAAGCTGGCCGACCGCCGCATGTTCCCCGCCATAGATATCAACCGCACCTCCACCCGTAAGGAAGAACTGCTGATGACCGAGGATGAGTTGAACAAGGTGTGGATACTGCGTAAGGTGCTGGCCCCGCTGTCACCCATAGACTCGCTGGAACTGCTGGTGTCCAAGCTTTCGGTCACCAAGTCCAACAAGGACTTTCTCCGTTCCATGGAGATGGGCGGTTCCGACCGGTAATGGGCCGCGCGCGCGTAAAATTCGCTACGGGTATAGTTCTGGGGGCGGCGGTCATTGCGTCCGCCTCCGCCCCGGGCGTAAACCCGGCCTATTACGCCAGGTTCTCTGTGCTTACCCCGCCGGGCCCGGAGGCTCCTTTGTCCGAGGCCTTTAAAACCGTCCCGCGGCTGATGCATACGCGCTACAAAGTAGCCAAAGGCGACAACGTCCGTGCCATAGCTTCCGCCTACGGCACCGACGTGCGTTCGTTGCAAAGCACCAACTCCAACGAATTTATTTTCATGTCGCGCGGCGGCTATATACGCGTGCATAACGGCCATGGCCTGCTGTACGAGGTTTCCGGCGCCGGAGAAACTTTGAACGGGCTCGCCGCGCGGTACGCCGGTAAAGGCCGGGACCTGCGGGCTTTCAAGGCAGAGATAGTCCAGGAAAACGACCTGCCGCCTTCTTCCCTGCTGGTCAACTACAAATTCAAAAAAGGCGACAGGGTTTACCTGCCCGCGGTGTACCTGGACCTGGATACCTACCGTATGCCGCTGAGGAGTTTTTCCCGGGTAAGTTCGCGCTTCGGGATGCGGTACCATCCTGTGCTCAAGCGCAGGATTTTCCATAACGGCTGCGATATCCCCATGCCGCTGGGGACCCCCGTTTACCCGTCCCGTTCGGGCACGGTAACTTTTTCCGGTTGGAAAGGCGGTTACGGCAATGTGGTGGAGGTGCGCCACAAGGACGGTTCCATGTGCCGCTACGGGCATTTATCCCAGACGAACGCCAAAGCGGGGGAGACGGTGCAGAAATCTAAGACACTGCTGGGCAAGGTCGGGTCTACGGGGATGTCCACCGGGCCGCATTTGCATTTTGAGATACTCACGCCTTCCGGCAAATCCGTAAATCCCATGGCCAAGATAGGGAAGAAATAGGACCGGCGGCTTTTTTTATTGTATAATTTGAATAATACGGCTTGATTTCAGAGGAAAGAACATAATGAAAAACGACATCCACCCTAAATACGAAGTTTGTGAAGTAAGCTGCGCCTGCGGCAACGCTTTCAAGACCCGCTCCATAAAGCCGGTCATTAAAGTCGAGATCTGCTCCGCCTGCCACCCTTTCTATACCGGCAAACAGCGCTTTACGGACACCGCCGGCCGCGTAGAGAAATTCCAGAAAAAATTCTCCTCCACCGGCGGAAAAACAGTGGAACGGGCGCCTAAAAAAGCGGCCGTGAAGGCGGTTACGCCCCGCCATACCGCCAAGAGGAAACTTCTTTCTTCGGCCCCGGCTAAAAAGGACGCAAAAGCCGCCAAGCCCGCGGTCAAGGCCGCCGTTAAGGCGGAAAAGGCGCCCGAAACAAAGTAGCGTGGCGGCACAGGCAGGCGTTCCCCGTCAAGGGAGCGCCTGCTTTTTTTTGGCCGGCGGTGAAGAGGCTGTTTAGATTTTCCGAGGTTCAGGCGCGCTATGCTGGAAGAAGAACTTAAAGCTGTCAGGCTTGAATTCGCCGAAGCGGAGGCGCGGCTCTCCAGCGGCGCCCTGGAGCCGGCGGATATAGAAAAATTTTCAAGGCGGCATGCCGCCTGCCGGCAGGTGCTCGACACCCACACCGCCCTTGAGCGGGCGGTGAAAGAGGCCGGCGACACCCGCCAGATGCTTTCCAGCACCGACAAGGAAATAGCCGGGCTGGCCGGGGCTGAGATGCCGCAGTTGGAGGCCGCCGTGGCCGTCCTCGAGAAAAAGCTGCGGCTGCTCCTGATCCCCCCTGATCCCGCGGATTCCAAGAACATCTTTCTCGAAATACGCGCCGGCGTGGGCGGGGACGAATCCGCGCTGTTCGCCGCGGACCTGTTGCGCATGTACACCCGTTTCGCCCAGAATATGGGCTGGAAGGCGGAACTTCGCGACATATCCTCCTCCGGGCCTAAGGGGATAAAGAACGCGGTGGTGTATATTTCCGGCCAGGATGTTTATTCCCTGCTTAAATACGAGGGCGGTGTGCACCGGGTGCAGCGCGTGCCGCAGACCGAGGCCTCGGGCCGCGTGCATACCTCCACCGTTACCGTGGCCATAATGCATGAGGTCGACGAGATAGAGATAAAGATAGAGGCCAAAGACCTTAAGGTGGACACTTTCCGTTCCGGCGGGGCGGGCGGCCAGAACGTGAACAAGGTGGAAACCGCCATCCGCATAACGCATGTTCCCAGCGGCATCATTACGCAGTGCCAGGAAGAGCGTTCCCAGGGCCAGAATAAAATGAAGGCCATGGCCATGCTGGCGGCCAAACTGGCGCAGATCAGCGAAGAAGCCCAGACCAAAGCCAACGCCGGCGCGCGTAAGAGCCAGGTCGGCACCGGAGACCGTTCCGAAAAAATACGGACCTATAATTTTCCGCAGAACCGCGTCACCGACCACCGCATACAGGTTTCCTGGCATAATATGCCGGTTATCATGGATGGCGGGATAAGAGAAATGCTCGAAGAGGTGAAGCTCGGGATAGGGAGGCAGGGATCCGATGAGAAATGAGCGCGTGCCCGGCAAGGGCGCCAGGAGCTCCGGGCTGCTGCTGCGCGCGGCTGTACGGCGCCTTGATACGCGCGGCGTTGAAGAACCGGAATTGAACGCCCAGTGGCTGCTGGCCGACGCCCTGGGGACGGAACGCCTTGCGCTCCTGACCGACCTTTCCGTGCCGGTGCCTGCCGCGGCCTTGCGGCGCTTTGAAAATGGTCTGGTCCTCAAAGAGAGCGGCCTGCCGCTGGCCTACATTCTTGGCTGGCAGAATTTTCGCGGGCTTAAGATAAAAGTCGACGCCAGGGTGCTGGTCCCGCGGCCTGAAACCGAGGAACTGGCCGGACTGGCCGCGGATTACCTGAAACCTTTTTCCGGAGATATTTCAGCGCTGGATTACGGGGCCGGCAGCGGCGCTATCGGGCTCTGGCTGGCGCACAGGTTCCCGGTCCTTAAGGTTACCGCGGTCGAAAAATCCGCGCGCGCCCTTGCCTGCGCCCGCGAAAACGCCGCGGCGCTGGGGCTGGCCGGCCGGATAAATTTTATCAGGGCGGAGACCCTGGCGGGAATGCGCGGGAAATTTAACCTGATAGTTTCAAACCCGCCCTATATCCCCACCAGGGTGATAAACGGCCTGTCTCCGGAAGTGCTAAGCGAACCGCGCATGGCGCTGGACGGCGGCGGCGACGGATTGGGCATAGCGCGCATGCTTATTGCGCTGTCCCCGGGGCGGCTGAAAAAAGGCGGGGCCATGCTGCTGGAGGTAGGCGGCGGCCAGGCCAAAAACCTGCTGGCCCGCATGTCCGCCAAAACCTGGACCGGGAAAAAACTGTTTAAAGACCTTAACGGGGTGGAAAGATTCGTATTCGGGATGACAAAATAAAACTATGGATAACCTTATAATCAAAGGCGGCAGGCCGCTGTCCGGGCAGACTGGCATAAGCGGCTCGAAGAACGCGGCGCTGCCCATACTGGCCGCCACGCTGCTTACAAAGGAAAAGTGCGAAATAAAGAACGTGCCGGAACTGATGGATATAAAATCAACTTTTGAGTTGCTTAACTACCTGGGAAAAAATTGCTTTTACGGCTATGGCAGTTTTGTGGCGGAAGAACACGGCCAGCTGAAGCTGCACGCCCCTTACGAACTGGTGCGCAAGATGCGCGCCTCCATGCTGGTGGCGGGCCCGCTGTTGGCGCGGTTCAAAAAAGCGCGGTTCTCGCTGCCGGGAGGCTGCTCTATAGGCATGCGGCCCATAGACATCCACCTGGAAGGATTTAGGAAGCTGGGCGCGCGCGTATCCTATGAAAAAGGCGATGTGCTGCTGTCCGCGAAAAAACTTAAGGCCGGGACGGTGCGGTTCCGGTTCCCCAGCGTAGGCGCTACCGAGAACCTTATGATGTGCGCCGCCCTTATAGAGGGCGTTACCACCCTTAAAAACTGCGCCAGGGAACCTGAAATAGAGGACCTGGCCGCCGCCCTCGCCAAAATGGGCGCCCCGGTGGAGGGCGCCGGCACCGCGACCATAAAAATACACGGGGCCGCCGCCTTAAAAGGTTTGAAATACAGCGTAATGCCGGACCGGATAGAAACCGGCACCTTCATGCTGCTCTGCGCCGCCACGGGGGGGAAGATAAAACTGCTTAACGCCGCCCCAAAAAGTCTGGACGCGCTGATACGCTGCATGAGGAAAGCCGGCGTTAAAATTACGGTCTATAAAGATTCGGTGGAAGTGGAAGCTTCGCGCGGCCGCCCCAGGCCCGTGAACGTGGCCACCAAGCCACATCCGGGTTTTCCTACGGACCTGCAGGCGCCCTGGATGGCTTTCATGGCGCGCGCGGCCGGTGTCAGCGAAGTGCACGAGCATATTTTCGAGAACCGCTTCATGCATGCTCCCGAGCTTGTGCGTATGGGCGCGGACATCATGGTTACCGACAAGAAGGCCGTGGTGCGCGGCGTGGCGGAACTGTTGGGCGCCCCGGTGATGGCCTCCGATCTCAGGGCCGGGGCAGCCCTGGTGGTGGCGGCCGCGGCCGCTAAAGGCAAAACCGTCCTGCGGCGTATCTACCATATCGACCGCGGCTACGAAAAACTGGAACATAAGCTGAAAGACCTGGGTGTGGACGCGTCCCGCGTAAAGGCCTGAACATAGCGGGCCGGGGCAGCTGGCGAGGGAAGACCGACAGACGATGACTTTTAAAGAAGCTGCAGCTGAATTAAGCGGGAGACAGGCCTTCGTTAAGAAGGACGGCTTGGAGCGCGTTTACGCCTGCCTGAAAAAATTGGGCAATCCCCATGAGCGCATAAAAACGGTGCATGTTACCGGTACCAACGGCAAAGGTTCGGTCTGCGCGCTTTTCGAGGCGGCTTCCCTGGCGGCGGGGCTTAAGACGGGGCTTTTCACCTCGCCGCACCTGGTAAGCCTCACCGAAAGGATACGGCTGGGAGGCAGGGACATCCCTGAAAATGTGTTTGCCGGGCTCTTTGAGGAAGTTTTACTCGCCGGCCCCGGCCTGGGTTTTTTCGAGCTGCTGACCTGCATGGCTTTTCTTTTTTTCGAACGGGAAAAAACTGACCTGGCGGTAATCGAAGTGGGTATTGGCGGGCGCTGGGATACGACGAACGTCCTGGTGCAGCCTGAACTGAGCGTTATCACTTCCGTGGATTATGACCACAAGAAATACCTGGGCAATACGCTCGGGGAAATAGCCGCCCAGAAAGCCGGGATAATTAAAAAGGGCGGTATCTGCCTGGCCCCTATACTGCCCGGGGCCGCCCGTGAGCAGATCCTGAAGGAGGCGGCCGGGAAGGGCGCGCAGGCGCATTTTTTCGCTCCGGTATTCGAGGTGACTGCGCGGGACTGGGAAGGCAGCCGCATGACACTGCGGCATAAAAAAACCGGCGAAACTTTTCCTTTTGGCATGCTGGGCGAGGCCCAGGTTTCCAACGCCACGCTGGTCTGGGAGGGCCTTGAGATCCTGCGCGGCCTGGGCTGGCCTTTGAGCCGCGCTCACGCAAAAGCCGGTTTCGGAGCCGCGCGGTGGCCCGCCAGGTTCCAGACGCAGCGCGGCGGCCCCGCTTTCGGCAACGCTTTATTCGTTATAGACGGGGCGCACAATGAAGAAGCGGCGCGCGCGTTCGCCCGCACCTGGACAATTTCGCCTTTTGCCGGCAAATCCTGCGCTTTTGTGGTGGGGATCCTGCAGGATAAGGAGCGCCGCGTAATGCTGGAAACCCTGGCAAGCCTGTGCGGCAGGTTTATTTTCACCAGGCCGGAGTCTCCCAGGGCCGCCGACCCCTGTGCGCTGGCCGATGAGCTTATGGCGATCAAACCCGACGCGGAGGTGGAGGTGCAGCAGGACGTGGGCGCTGCGCTGGCCTGCGCGTCCGGCAGCGGGGTTGTGGCCGTGCTGGGATCTTTTTACCTGGCCGGCGCGGCGCTGGCAAGGATAAGGGAGAGGTAGCGAGGTATCGATTTTTTATCTTGGAGGCCACATGATAGGCATCGGCATAGATATCGGCGGGACAAACACTAAGATAGTAGCGGTAAATGCTGCCGGTAAACTGGTTATGCAGGAGCGGTTCCGCACGGAAGCCGGCAAGGGCGCGGCGGATTTTGTGCGCCGGCTTTCGGCGATAATACCGGCTTTCAGGCGCAAGTACGGAAAAAAACTTGTTTCCATAGGCATAGGCGCGGCCGGGGACGTGGACCCGGAAAAAGGAAAGATACGCTTTTCGCCCAACCTGGGCTGGCGTAATGTGAGCCTTGCCGCCCCGCTTGGGCGGCTTACCGGACTGCCCTGCTTCATGGAAAACGACGCCAATATGGCCGCCTGGGGCGCTTTTGAACTGGAGCTGGGCCGGAAAAAAAGTACCGCCATCACGCTTACGCTTGGAACCGGGATAGGCACGGGACTTATCCTCGACGGAAAACTTTATCACGGGGCCACGGGGTCGGCCGGGGAAGCCGGGCACTTTAAGGTGGAGCGCGACGGGCGTGCCTGCCATTGCGGCGGCCGGGGCTGCCTTGAGGCATACTGTGGCAGCTACGCCATAATGGCGCGCGCAAGGGAACTTGTAAAGGATGAAGCGGCGTTCGCGCGCCGTTTTGGCGCCCCTGCACGCCGTAAATTCAACACTATCTGCCTTACCAACGCCGCCGCCGCGGGCAATAGGGCCGCGCTGCGGGTGTGGGCCGAGACCGGCGACTATCTGGGCCGGGGCCTGGCCGGCCTGATACTGCTGCTTAACCCGGATTATGTGGTGCTTACCGGGGGTGTTTCCAAAGCGAAAAAATGGTTTTTGCCGGCGATGAACGCCGTCCTGCGCAACCAGCAGATAGAAACGCCTTTCGCCCGGGTACGGGTGAAAGTTTCGGATAATTCCGACCTCGGTTCGCACGGGGCTGCCCTGTTCGGACTGGAAAAAAAGCGCAAGCCGTGCGCGGCAAACTGAGAAGACGGACTGGCAGGGATGAAAAAAAACATTTTCCGGATACTTTTAACGCTGGCGCCGGTCATGTCCGCCGGAGCATATGAGCTGCCTTCGTCTACGGGCGCGCACAGGGTGCGTTTTTGGGCCGATGAGGCGCAGTTCAACGAATATACCCGGGTCATCGCGCTCAGCGGAGATGTTAAACTTGAGGAGGTGTCGGCGCAGGACAGGGTGATGAAGCTTGTCCGCGCCAGAAACCTTTCGGTAAATATGGCCAGCAGGACGGTGATCTCCCCGGCGGATTTCGTGGTGGACGACGACACGGGCACTATCTACGGCAAAAGCGGGGAGATCAGTTACGCATCCGACTCGGGCAACATCAACGACGCCCGGTTCTCTTATAAGAATTTCGTATTCCGCGGCCGCCGGGTGGAGTTCGACCAGTCCGGTTACGTCTACAAGAAAGCCAGCGTTACCAGCTGTGAAGAAGAACCGCCGCATTACAGGCTGAGGGCTTCCCGTATTTACCTGGCGCCGGGACGGTATTTCCTGGCTTATAATACGATGCTCTTTATCGGCAAGATCCCGGTTTTCTATTTCCCGGTGTTCTATAAACCTATAGGCGGCGGCACCCCTTTTGTGAGTAGTTTTTTTCCGGGCTACGACGAGCGAAACGGATTTTTTATCAAGTCCAACTACGCTTACCGTATAAACCCGCGGACCAGGGCCAGGGTTTACCTCGACTATTTTGCCAAACGCGGCGTGGGGACGGGCGGAGAGCTGGATTATCACCGGCCGGAAAAAAACACGAGTAATGTGTCGCTTTACCGCATACGGGAATACGGCAGCCATATCGACCGCTGGGGCATCAACGGCGGTTACTGGCATTCCTTCAACCGGTTCAACGAATCGGATCCGGCGCAATACTACAGCCAGTCTTTTTTCCGGCTGATCTCCGACCCGGCTTTTAATAACGATTTTTTTCGCAGCAATCCCTTCGCGGTCTCCCCTGACAAGCAGGCCAGCCTGGCGTTCACCCGCAAATCCAATTACACGGTAATGCGGGTAAGCGCTTATGGCCGCGACGAGCGTTCGGTGCGCAACCCGGAGAAGTTCCGTAAAGCTTATGAGTCGGCTCCCAGGCTGGACCTGAATGTGATGCCGTTCGCCATCCCCGGCGTGCCGGTGCTGAATTCTTGTGGCGGGTACCTGGAAAACGCTAAAGAAGCCGGCCTCCCGTATTATCAGAAAAAGGGCCGCGGCGCCTGGACGGTTTCTAAAACGGTCCCGCTGAGCCGCCGGGTAATACTTTCACCTTCGGTTTTTTACGACCAGGCGGTGCTGTTCTCCACCACCACGGCCGGCAGCGACGCCTGGACGGGGCGCTACGGCGGCAGCCTGAACCTGCGCTATGACCGGCTTTGGGGGTCCATGGACCTGCGCTATTCGTACCAGCGGCGCCTGCGCGAAGGCGCTTTTGCGGCGGACCTCGGTGCGCCCGACAAAGGACAGGAGGCGGAGTCTTTATATGCCGACTTGTTCCTGATGCCGCGCCATAATTCCTATTTCAGGGCGCGCACTTCCTATGACCTGCGGGATTATTTTTCCGCTTCTTTCACGCGCCGGCTGGCTCCCCTGATAGCTGAAGCTTATTATGCGCCCCGGCCTTCCCTGGACCTTTACGCCGAAGATTCCTACAGCTTTTCGGATGGCAACCGCAGTTTCGTTTCGCAGGTGAATTTTGGCGGCGGGGAAACATACTTTGGCGCCGGCCTGGCTAATTACAGCACGTATTCTGCGGCCTGGGTGCTCAGCAATACCGCGGGGTTCCGCCCCTGGCGCGGCTCCAAGTGGCGCGCGGAGGCTACCTTGCGCTACAGGGCGGTGCCTTCGGGGCTGCTGAAATTCAGCTCATTCATGTTCTTCGAAAAATCAGTGTCCCTTTACAGGGATTTCCACGATTTCCGCACCCGTTGGGATTTCAGGGTAAGGGCGGGCGGCGTTAAGGAGTTCTTCTTTTTTGTGAACCTTAAACTTAACGATCCCTCCCGGTACAATAACCTGGACGAGCGCTCCCGGCAATTCTGGCACCCGTGGCGGCAGGCGGGAGCTGTAAGGGATTAGCCGGGGGGGGGCATCGCGGGGCAAAGGCTTTTTTTGACCGGGCGCAAAATGATAAACTATTGTTTCTGAACGGACTGGAAAATATATGAAAAAACCGCTTTGGCTTGTTACCGGCGGGGCCGGGTTCATAGGCTCCAATATAGTGGAGGAACTTTTGCGCCGCAAATGCCGCGTGCGCGTGTTCGATAATTTTTCAACCGGGAAAAAAGAGAACCTGGCTCCGTTCAAGGGTAAGTTCGAGCTGGTAAAGGGCGACCTGCGCCGGCCCCGTGACCTGGCCAAAGCCATGAAGGGCGTGGCCTATGTGCTGCACCAGGCGGCGTTCCGGTCAGTGCCCAAATCGGTGGATAACCCGCGCGCCGCCAACGACAGCAACGCCACCGGCACCCTTAACGCCCTGATGGCTGCCAAGGCGGCAGGGGTCAAACGGTTCGTTTACGCCGCCACCAGTTCCGCCTACGGCGAATGTAATATTTTCCCGCAAACGGAAGACCTGCCTACCGCGCCGGTTTCCCCCTACGCGGTAAGCAAGCTGGCGGGCGAGCATTATTGCCGGGTTTTTGCCCGGACCTACGGGCTGGAGACGGTGGCGCTTCGCTATTTTAACGTGTTCGGGCCAAGGCAGAACCCGGAGTCCGTTTATTCGGCGGTCATTCCGCGCTTTATGGAACTGGTAATGCGCGGGCGGCCGCTGGAAATGCACTGGGACGGCCGGCAGTCGCGGGATTTTACTTACGTGAGCAATATTGTGGACGGCAATATCCGCGCGGCGCTGGCCGGAGGCGAAATTTCCGGGAGGACCATAAATGTGGCCACCGGGACGAATATCTCGCTCTTGGACATTGCCGGCCAGCTGGAAAAAATAGTCGGGCGCAAGATTCCCATGACCTTTTCCCCCAGGCGCCAGGGCGACATCCGCAAGACCTATTCCGATATCTCTCTGGCCCGCAGGGTGCTTAAATATAAACCACTGGTGGGTTTCCCGGAAGGCTTGCGGCTCACCTGGGCTTATTTCTCCGGCAGTTATAAGGGGGGGGAATGATATTTAATGTCTCGTCTTCGTCGGGTTGGATAGAGGTGGTCTGCGGCAGCATGTTCTCCGGTAAAACACAGGAGCTTATAAGGCGCCTTAAATTGGCTAACATAGCCCGGCAGAAAGTGCAGGTCTTTAATTCCCACCTGGATACCCGCTATTCAAAGGAGCATCTGGTCTCGCACGATAAGACCACGCTGTCGGCCCGCCCGGTGAAAACCGCCAAAGAAATCCTTAAGGAAGTGGCCCGCGACACGCAGGTGGTGGGCATAGACGAGGCGCATTTTTTCGGGGATGAACTGGCTGAGGTCTGCGGCAAACTGGCGGATTGCGGTAAGCGCGTTATAGTGGCCGGGCTCGACCAGGATTACCGCGGCGCCCCGTTTACTACCATGGCCAAACTTATGGCCGTGGCGGAGTTCGTCACCAAGAACCTGGCCATCTGCATGGTTTGCGGCAATCCAGCCCATTTCAGCCAGCGTTTGACGGATTCCGGGCGCCGCATAGAAGTAGGGGCCGGGGATAAGTACGAAGCCCGCTGCCGCAAGTGTTTCCAGCCTGAAAATTGAGGCGCCGGGCGCTCTCTTCCCGGGAAAATAACATGTACCGCTCTGAAAAATTCAATCCCTCGCTGTTCGGCAGATTATTCCATTTGGGGGGCAAACTGTCACTTGCTAACCGCTGGCTCAGGCTGGCGGAGGCGTTGCCCTGGGGAAAGCTCGACGAGGCTTACGGCCGGTATTTCTCGGCCGGTTATGGCCGGCCCGCCAAGGATTCGCGGCTGGTTTGCGGCCTGCTGGCGGTAAAACAGCTTAAGAATATTTCCGACGAGGACGCGGTCCTGGAATTTATGGAAAGCCCGTATATCCAGGCTTTTTGCGGGCAGGAATATTTTGCCCTGGAGAATGTGGTGAACCCCGGCATGCTTTCCGAACGCCGCAAACGTCTTGGGGCGGAGTTCCTGGCGCTGCTGGAGGGGGAACTGGCCGCCGCGCTTAAAGCCAACAAGGACCTGAAATTCCACGGTGTCCGCCCGGCCATTGCCGGGGAGTGTTTCTTCTGCTCACTGTTTGACAGGGTGCGTTCCGTTTTTTTCAAATAAAAAAGCGGGACATAATCCCGCCGTAGGCCGCCGCCCGGGGGCCCGGTTCAGGGACTCCATTGCGGTGTAAAAGAGCTGCCCTTCAGTTCCGTAAGGGGATGAGGGGCGCTGCCGTCCGAATCCATTACGAAGATCTCCTTGCGTCCGCGCCTGGTGGAGGTGAACGCTATGAACCTGCCGTCGGGGGACCAGGACGGGTCTTCGTTGTCGCCGGCTTTTTCGGTAAGGCGGCGCACCTGGCTGCCTGTGATGTCAGTCAGGAAAATGTTAAATTTGTCCCTGGAGGTTTCCCTGCCGGCGAATACCAGCCATTCTCCCGAAGGGGACCAGGAGGGGGAGTCGCACCAGTTCAGCTTGGTCAGGCGGCGTGTTTTACCGGTGGTGAGGGTGAGTACGTAAACCTGCGGGTTGCCGGCCCGGTCCGAAACAAAGGCCACCTCTTTCCCGTCGGGCGACCAGGAGGGGGAGGTGCTGAGGCCGAAGCCCTTCAGGAGGGCTTTCAGTTTTTTTGTAACGATGTCCAGCGCGTAGATGCCCGGGTCCTCGCCTCTCGAGAGCGTCATTACCATGGTGAGGCCGTCGGGAGAAAATCCGCCCGGGATATTGAGGCCCTGGAAGGTGGTGAAAGGGCGTATCTTGCCGGCTTTAAGGTCTATCTCGAACATGTCCGGGTTGCCCCAGCGGTAGGTGGTATAGTAGATGCGCGCGGCGTCCTGCGACCAGCGCGGCAGCAGGTTTATGCTGTTGTCCGAGGTGAGTTTGGAGAGGTTCTCCCCGTCGTAATCCACCATGTAAATCTCTTTGCGGCCGGTTGAGTTGTTGGAGAATACGAGTTTCGAGTGCGCTATCCCCTTGCGTCCCGCCAGGCGTTCGGTAAGGTCATCGGCCAGGAGGTGCGCGGCCCGGCGCATCGCCCGTTTTTCCCCCTGGTAGTGCTTTTCCACGGCTATTTTCCCGGAAGCGAGGTCGTATAATTTTGCGTTGAAGGTCCAGACCGAGCCCGCGTCCTGCGCCTTGCCGGTTATTAAATGGGGCGCAAGGAGCTTCCAGAATTCAAGGGCCTGCGGCCCAGCGTCGAGATTCGCCGTGGACAACGCGTCTTCCTGTATGTCGAAATATCGGGAGAAAAGGAGGTCAGAGCGGACGATGTCGCGCAAGGTTTCCGCGAGATCTAGGTCGGCCTGGCTGCTGGCGCGGACCGGCAGGAACTGTGAAAGCGCTACCTGCTTTTTTTTCAGCTCCTTTGCTGAGTCGACCCCGATATAGATGTTCGTGGCGGCCGCAAGCGGCAGCGCGGCCGCGAGTAAGAGCAGAGCCGTTAGCCCTTTCATGCGGAGGGATTATCCTTTTTTAAGGCCCGGGTTGGCCGGTTTGGGCGCGGGATTTTGTTTGGGCGGGGAAAGCTTGTTGAGATGGTCCCTTGCCGTTGCCGCTTCCTGCGATTTGGGGAAATCCCGGATTACAGAATGCAGGTATTTCGCGGCTTCGCTCTTTTTGTCGCCGGGCAGCTTCAGCAGCGCCAGGGCGTATTTAAGACGCGCGGCGGGAACGCGGGCCGAGTTGGGGAATTTTTCCAGGACATTGGCGTAGGCCAGCGCCGCTTCCTGCCAGTGCTCTCTGAGGTAAAAAGATTCGCCCATATAGAAAAACGCGCCTTCCGCGAGTTCCCCGGCGGGGAATTTTGAGAGATAGGTTTTGAATCCCGTGGCGGCGCCGTCGAAGTTGTTGTTGAGATACGCGTTGTAGGCGTCGTTGTAGATTTTTCCGGGCAGAAGCGCGGTTGCCACTTCTTCCTGCTGTTTGCGGATGGTCTGACCTATGGCGTTGACGCGCTTGTTCATGGAGAGGTCTATTTCGTCGAGCCGGCCGGACAGGCGGCCCATCTGCGTGGAGATGTCCTTCATGTTTTCCGAGGAAATGTTGAGGTTCCGGGAAAGGTCGTCCATCTTGACGGCCAGTTCGGCCTGGTTCTTCTGCATGCTGGAGAGGTTGTTGTTGAGGTCGTCCATCTGGCTCTGCATCTGCAGCATGTCCTGCTGGGTGGCTACGCAGCCGGCGGCCAGCAGGCAGGCGGGTATAACTATAAGCGTTCGGAGGCGGCGCATTTATTGGGCCTTTATCTTGGTCTCTGCCCTGCGGTTCAACTGCCAGCAGGCGTCGGTTACTTCCTGGCAGACCGGCACTTCTTCCCCGTAGGAAATGGTGCCGATGGAACTTTCGGCTACGCCCAGGCGCACGTAATAGTCGCGCACGGCTTTAGCCCGTTTCTGGCCCAGGGACAGGTTGTATTCGGTGGTACCGCGTTCGTCGCAATGCCCTTCCACCAGCACGGTCCATTCTTTGCGGGCTTTAAGCAGGGTGGCGTTGGCCTGCAGTATGCCGCGGCTGTCTTCGGAAAGTTCGTAGCGGTCGTAGTTGAAACTTATCGTCTTCAGGTTCGCCTGTGGTATGAATTCCGCGCCCCGGATGTCCCCTTCCAGCGTCATGGTGTCGCTGCTGTCTATCACTTCAAGGGACGGGATGGTGGCCGTATCTCCGGTCATGTCGTCACCGCGGCCGTCCTTCTTCGCGTTTCGCCCGGCGCAGGAGGAAAGGATGAGCGCCGCCAGCAGCGGCAGGGCAACGATTTGAAGGGTAAAATGCTTTCTCATTTAACAAGAACCTCCGTAAAGCGATACATCTGCATATAAACTATAAAAAAACAAGACACAATACAATAGCGTTGGCAAATCCAGGCGTCCGCGGCGTGGCATGTCCCGGTGAAAGTATGGCTAAGCCGCTATGTATAGCCCGGCCGAAAGCAGCAGGCCGTACACGGCCACGAACCTTGCCGTTTCCGGTACCAGCAGGGTAAACTGGCCGCGGGCCGCGCGCTCCCTGAGCCTGACCGCCAGGGGGGCGGAGAGCGCGCAGAAAACAAAGGGCCAGATGCTGCCAAAGGTGACGGTGAAAAGGTAGGGCACGAAGATCAGGGCGTAGTACAGTTTTAAGGAGGCGTCCGGCCCCAGCGCGCCGGCCAGCGTGCGAAACCTTGCCGCGCTGTCGGGGCGCACGTCGCGCATGTTGTTGGCGTGGAGTATGGCCGTTATCAGCAACCCTACCGGGATTGAGGCCCACAGCGCTTCCGGCACAAAACCGCCGGTCTGTATCAGGGCCGTGCCGGTGACTATCAACGGTCCAAAAGCCAGGAAAACCCCTATGTCGCCCAACGCGCGGTATTTGTAGGCGCCCGCGCCGGTATAGGACCAGGCCAGCGCCAGCCCGGCAGCTCCCAGCCAGAGCAGTTCAGGCACATGGTTTTTAAAAGCCAGGTAAAAACCGGCGGCCGCCCCGGCCGCCAGCAGGCCCGCAGCCAGGCGCAGCGCGGCTGCTGGGGAGAGCATTTTGTCCACCAGCGCCCTGTCGTCCGCCGTGCGCGCCGTGTCCACGTTGTTCTTAAAGTCGAAATAGGTATTGGCCAGGTTGGCCCCGGAGTGTACAAGCAAGGCCGCGGGCAGCGTAAGGGCCAGGTCCGTCCAGGAAAACCTGCCGTGGCGCGCCGCCGTAACCGACCCTAGTATTACCGGCACCAGCGAGGCGGGCCAGGAGTAGGCGCGCAGGATAATGAGCCACCGTTTTATCATGGTTCAGCGCGTGCGCTTTACCAGCGCCAGCAAAAAGCCCTTAAGTTCCAGCGCGCCATCCCGGTCCGGCAGTGCGTCTATAAGCGGAGTTAAGGTTTTTATCCGCTCCAGGGCGGAATTTCTCGCCGCCGTGGTGAATCCGCCTTCCTTTACCAGGGCCGCCAACGCAAGGGCGGGAGCCAGGTCGGCCGTGGGGCCTTTGGCCAGTTCAGCTGCCAGCGCCGCTGCCCGCGGGCCGGCCGCCGGGTCGTTCATTGCAAGTATCAGCGGCAGAGTGAATTTGCCTGCCGAGATGTCTTTCAGGACCTCTTTGCCGCATTGCCCCGGGTCCCCGTCGAAGTCAAGAGCGTCGTCCGTTACCTGGAACGCGCAGCCGGTCTGTGAGCCTATGTTGGCGCAGGGCTCAAGCAGTTCCCTGCGGCCGGCCAGACTTGCCGCTGCCAGCGCGCACCAGCGGAACAAAGCGCCGGTTTTCAGTGTTACTATGCGGGCGGCGGTGTCGGCTGAAATTTTGCTGCCCCGCATATTCTCTTCCAGCAGGGCGCCTTCCGTCATGTGTTTTACCGCCAGCACCAGTTCCCTGCCGAGGTCCGGGGAGATCGTGGCGGCCAGGTCGAAAGCCAGCGCTATCACCAGGTCCCCTACCAGGATGGCTGCGTTTACTCCCAGCCTGGCGTTTAGCGTGGGGTGCCCACGGCGGCAGCGCGCCATATCGATGCAATCGTCGTGCAAAAGGGAGGCGGTATGCGCCAGTTCGGCCGCTACGGCCAGTTTCACCCCCTGGCGGGCATCCAGGCTGAGGGCGCGGGCCAAAAGCAGGGTGAAGCGCGCCCGGACCGCTTTGCCTATGAAGGCAGCCGGGAACAGGGAGAAATTAAAAATTTCCCGGTCTATGCCGTCCAGGGCCGCGTTAACGCCGTCCCTGACCGCAAGCATGGAACTTTCAATATTCCGAGCTGTTTTTGCCATAATCATTATCCGGGAAATATTCTAGCATTTACGCGATTGCCCCGGCTTAAGCAAGGCCAATTAGAGGGTAATACTGCCTTATGTGCCTAAAGTCACAGTATTTAACATTGACACTGCCGGAGGGGGTAACCTATAATTTGACAAGTGGGGTTTGCGCAAAATTTATATTTTATTTTCCTGACAGAACGCCGTTCAAGGAGCGCCGCATGAAACACCTTATTCTTTTAACCGGTTTTATGTTCATCTACCAGTTTTCGGAGGCGGCTTATATAGCGCAACGGCGCGGGGAAGTGGAGCTTAAGCAAAGCGGGGCCACCGATTGGCGGCTGCTGGCGGGCAACGACAACGTGCCCCTGGCCGCGGGCGACGAACTGCGCACCGCCAGGGCTTCCACGGCGGAGATTTTCATGGATGACGGTTCGCGGGTGAAACTGGCCCCCGTTTCCGCTTTCAAGCTGTCGGCGGAGAATAAGGATGCGGTGTCGCTGGGGCTCTATTTCGGCCGGGTCCGTTCCTGGGTGAAGAAATTTTCAAAAAAATTCGAAGTGCGCACCCCTTCCGCGGTCTGTGCCGTACGCGGTACGGATTTTATGGTGTCGGCGGATGCGGACGGCAACAGCCGCGTGGAAGTTTACGAGGGCAGCGTGCTTGCCGGCGATTCCAAAGGGAATACCGGGTTGGTGCGGGAAGGCCAGTTCTCCGATATCCCCAACGGCGGGAAAATGAAAGACCCCGGCTCCAACCCCAACGAGCCCGGCGACATGAATGCTACGCTGGGTGACGCAAGGCAGGCGGCCCGGGCCGAGATCTACGGGGAAATTTCCAAAGAGGACGTACTGGCCAGGGCACAGGAGGAGATGCAGTCGGCCGAGTACCAGAACCGCAAGGTGGCCATAGACGCTTTCGGCAACAGGGTGCGTATGGAGGAATATACTATACGGCCCGCCGCCAACCAGTTTAAATACGTGGTGCTTAATACCCGCGCCAGCCGCTTCGACTTCGGCAAGATACTGTTCACTTTCAACGCCGCCCTGCCCTCGGATCTTTCATTGGCTACCGCCAATATGATTTCTTCCCCCGGTTCCTCCGCCCCGGAGTGGTACCTTACGGACATGAACAGCGTTATGAGCAACACCACCGACAAGGTTACCGAGGACGCTTCAGGGGGTACCATGGTCTATAACGGCAGTTTCACCGACCCGCGCCGCAACCTGGTTTTCGGGAGCTATTCCTTTTATGCCGCAGGGCCGGACCAGGCCTTGGAAGGCGGCGGGCTTGGCAGGCTGTTGTGGGCCAAAACCGATTATAATGTGCCGCTTAACCAATGCAGCGCGATCTCTTACCTTGGCGGCTCGGCGCCTACCGGAGCCCCCCAGTCATCCCCTTCCGGTTCGGACGTTTTTCATACTTACCTGAGGAATGATTATTCGGACGGCACCTGGATAGCAGCTTCGGACTATGTGCTGTTCGACGACGGCAAGATCCTTTCCACCGGTGATTTCGGGGCGGGCCTGTCCGGGGGGGAAACAGTGGACCAGATAACGGACCGCCTTAACTTTGAGCGCGTTTATACCAGCAACCTTTTTGACGGCCGCTCCATAAATGTGATCTATTCCGCCAAGATGCTTAAAGACGCAGGCCTGCTGCGGTTTAATTAGGAAATCAGCGTATGTTAAAAATAAACAATCACTTCTTTGAACTGTGCGTAGCCGCGGGCCTGGCCTTGTGCCCTTTCACTCTCCTTAACGCCGGAATAAAAATTACCCCGGTGGCTGATATCTCACTGCTGGGCGGGAAGTATTACCTGGATTCCGACGCGGCCTCTTTCCAGGGCCGGTTCGACGCTTTTTTCTCCCCGGCCATGAAGCTGGGTGAGAACCACGACCTGATACCGATTTACTCCGGCAACTATTCAGGTACGCAGGATATACAGGAACTAGCCGGCGGCGGTGTGCTCACCCGTCAGCGCCAGACCCACACTTTCTCGCTGAAATATGTGTATACGGATGAGTTCAATAAGTATAAACCACGCATTTCCTATTCCAAGGCCCTTATAAAGGAAACCAAGGACGAAAAATGGAACGACGGTCTTTTTGATTACACTACGCTCTCGGTGGGTATCGACGCGGAGCAGGAGCGACCGCACGGCACCTTTACCGAATCCTATGATTTTTACAAGGTGGCTTATCCCAACTACAGCACGCTGTTGTCCCAGTCCCAGTCCGTCTTCAACGATACCGACACTTTTAACCAGTTGTCCACCAATTCCGGCACGGACCCTATGGATAATACCAGTCACCGGCTGGGTTTTACTTATGCCTGGTTTCCCGAGCCGCTTAATATGAAGGCCGGCTACGACCTTACCTACCGCAGTTACGCGGACCAGGCTATTGCCGCCAGGCCCGTTACGGGGCAATCGCCTTTCAAGAGCGACAAGCGCGCCGACATAATGCAGAACTTGAGTCTTAAGGCTAACCGCGTCCTGAAGCCGCTTTACCTGAGCGCCGGCGTGCGCGTGGGCTGGCTGAGTTCCAACCAGGGCTCTTACGATTCCGTGCAGAGCGAATACATGGAGGATTACTACAGCTATGTGGACATAGCCGTAAGCCCCGCCATGAACCTGGCGCTGAAGAACGGCGCGCAGTTCGGTTTTGCGCTGGATTGGCGCCGGGTATATTACCTGGGGCGCCTGAAACAGGGCGTTACCGGCACTTACGCCGATTCCGAAATAAACCAGACTTTCTGGCTTACCTCCATAACGGCCCGGTATCCGGTCTTTAACCGTTTTTTCGCGCGCGCGGCGTATAACTACCAGGTTTCAACCTCCAATATGCGCTACGAGGAGAACTACAGGTATAACTACAGGGCCAGCACTTACCTGCTGGGGCTGGAATGGGAATTTTAAAGCAGTGATGCCGGCGGTAGTGTGAGGGAGAATACAGTAATTAGTTTTTGGCTGGCGGTTTGCCGCACAGCCGCGTTTCCCAGGAGAACTTATGTTTAAAACTAAAAAACTCATTTTAAATCTGGCGGTGCTGGCGATAGCGCTGTGCGCCGCGCAAGCCAGCGCCCAGGTGCCGGGGGGTATCTCCACGCAGCCGGTTGCCAACGGCGCCACTGTTTACCTTACCAGCGGCAATGGAACCTGGCAGAACTATGAATGGGATATGGAAAACAATATCGCCAAAGACGCGGACGGCAATATTTACATGGCGGGAACTTTTTATAATGGTTCCCAGAACGTGATATATATAAGGAAAATGAATCCAGTGTCCGGCATTGAGATATGGACCAGCACATTTACGGGTACCGGCGACGCTTATGGCCGCGGTGTGGCCCTGGACGGAGTGGGCAGCCTGTATGTGCTGGGCAGGATGATGGATTCCCAAATAAATAAAATATTGGTGGCAAAATATAATCCCGCTACCGGTGTGCAGGTTTCGTCCTGCTCTTATGATTCCGGCAACGGCAATAACGCTTACGACATTGTGGCCGATGCCGCCGGCGCCTATGTGGCCGGTACCACCGGCAACCAGATAGCTGTAATGAAATTCCCGGCCGGGAGTTGTGCTGTTTCCAAGGTTAATGTGAGCGGCGGTTCCTATAGTTCAGGCTATGCCATAGCGTTATCCTCCTTAACGCACCTTGTCGTTTCCGGAACCATGAACGAGGAAACCGGTTACGGTAACGAGATCTGGCTGGGCAAATTCAATAAGTCCAACCTGTCCCAGGTCTGGGCCAGTACCTATACTCCTGCCGAAAACCATCAGTACTGGGGCCAGGACGAGGCTCATGCCGTTAAAACCGACGCCGTCGGCAACATTTACGTTGTAGGCTTTTACCAGGGCCAGAATACCGGCAACGATGTCTGGCTGGGTAAATACGACCCATCCGGTAACCTGATCTATACGAAAACCAAGAACGGCCCCTCCAACGGCTATGACAAGGGTTACGGAGTGGCGCTGGATTCTGTAGGTAATGTTTATGTGACGGGCAAAGTGCAGGCCTATACGCTGGGCCAGGGGGATAATCTGTGGCTGGGTAAGTATTCTCCTTCCGGTTCCCTTATTTCCGAGGTGGTTGCGGACAGGGGTTCTGAAGTCGGCTATGACGTTGAGGTAGGCAGCGTCATGGTGACCGTGGGCGGCGGCTTTGACGATAGTTACGGCCTTGTTACCGTTGCCCCCGAACAGTTCGGCACGCCGCAGCAGCTTTTTGCTGGCCCCGGCTGGAATACGGGCTCGGTCAATCTTTCCTGGGTTTTCGAGTCCGCCGATATTTCCGCTTACAAAATACAGTATTCCACTATTCCCGGCACAGCCTGGAGCCCCGCCAGTGCGCAGGTGACCGAATCCGGCTTGTCCGTTACCTCGGGTGATACGCGTATCCACACGCTTGGCGGCCTGCCTACTTTTGTAACCGGCCAGTCAGGTGCCGCTGGCAACGGCGTGACCGGGCCCGCATATTATTTCAAGGTCTGGACCAGTCCCGACTCCGCTATCTGGACCGAACTGAATGTGACCACCAGTGTGCCTTATGCGCCTTTCAACCCCTGGATGGTGATGGACCGCGGCCTGGACAGTTTCTACACTTTCAACAGCGCGCGTGTTCCCGTAGCGGGCATGGCCCGTGACGCGGGCGGCAACACTTATATCGCCCATGCCGCCGGATATACCGGCATGATGCAGGGCCTGGCGCTTTCCAAGGTAAATCCCCAGGGCGTGTCCGAATGGACCAGTTTTCATAATTCCAGTTCAACCAACGGGCGTTTTAACGCCAGCCTGGTGGTGCTGGACGCCAGCGGCAATATTTATGTCGCCGGTTCTGCCGCTTTTGAGGGGCCTGTAAGCGGCGACAACGCGTGGGTGGCAAAGTTTAACAGCGCGGGCGTGCTGCAGTGGGAAAACATATTAGCCGGCCCTGAAGCGGACGGCGATGACAGGTTCTCCACACTGGCCCTGGACCTGGGGGGCAATGTTTATGCCGCGGGTTCCGTTAAGGCCGGCAGCGGTGAGAATGACGACATGCTGGTGGCCAGGTATAGCCCTTCCGGCGCGTTCATTTCTTCCGCCACTTTCGACAATGGCCCCGCTTCGGCTTTACCCGCGGAGATCTGGACACTGGCCATAGATGCCTCCAATAACGTGTACGCTGGCGGTTATGTGAGTTCTCCCAACGGCACGGCTCCCGACAGGGACGCGGTGGTGCTGAAACTGAATTCTTCGCTGACCATCGTAAGCAGCCATGCTTATGTGAACGCCACCCCTCCCCTCACAGCGGACGTTGAAACCTTAGACAGGGTTACCGGCCTGGCTGTTGACGGCGCCTTTCTTTACGCTTCCGGCATGAAATCCAGCAATACGCTGCCTCAGTTCTGGGTGGCCAAGCTTAACCCCGCCAACCTGGCTTCCATTGTCTGGGAAAGCACGCATACCGCGGACGGTTTGGCCGCGGCGGCTTACGGGCTTAAAATAAATTCCGGCAGCCTGTATTTGGCCGGTTTCGAAACGCGTACCTACCCGCCCGACGGCAACAGGAATATGCTGCTGCGTAAATATGATATGGCGAGCGGGGCGGTGGACTGGAGCAAGTCAATAGACGGTTCGTATATGAACGAATCCGTACAGGCTTTTGGCGTGGAAGCCGGCGCGGACGGGTATTTCTACCTCAGCGGGCTCTTTAACATGTGGGGGTCTGACGAAGAAGGCCAGCCCGGTGTGGCCCGCGTCTCCGAGCCCTCCAGCGGCCTTACCGCGATGACCGGTTATAAACCCTGTTCGGTGCAGCTGTCCCTGATGACCGATACGGACCTGGCAGCCGGGACCACCTTCTATGTGCATTACACCACCGATCCCGCCGGTGTGGTTTTTAACTCCGCGGCCGCGCAATACACTTTCTTCATTGATTACCCCGCCTTCAGCGGCTCGCCCGTCAGCCGCCTGGTGCCCGGCCTTGAAGCCGGCAACGGGGTGCCTGTGCCCGGACAGAGGAATATTGATTCTCCGACTTACCGCTTCAAACTGGGTTACCAGCAGCCGTCCGAGGTGGCGGTAACGGAACTAAGCGGTTCTACCGAAGCCGTGGCCAATACCCCCGGCACCTGGGACCGCATGGACCGCTATCCCAACGGCAATCTCTTTGTGTTGAATAACGCGCATGGCGAAAGATTCCCGCTGGTGCGGGACGCTGCGGGGAATATCTATACCGCCGGTTCTTTCAACGCTTGGGGCTGGAATTCCAACACAGCCTATGTGCGCAAGTTCAGCCCGCTCGGACAGCCGGTCTGGACCAGGTATTATTCCGACGAATATAACAATTCCAGCCCGGTCATAAACGCCCTGGCGCTGGACGCCGCAGGCAATTTGTACGCCGCGGGAACCAAAGGTTCGGACTATTGTATGTCCAACGACTACCCCTGCACCATGCCGGAGTCTGTTACCAGCAAAGACGTTCTCCTTATTAAGTATTCCGCGGTTTCCGGCCGCATGCACTGGGCCCGGTCTTACGACATAGACGGCGGCAATGATCACGCCTATGGCCTGGCTGTCAGCCCGGCAAATGTTTTTGTGGCCGGCAAGTTTTATAACAACACGGACGCTAATACTTACGACGACGCTTTCCTGGCCGCTCTCGACACTGACGGGGAGGTGCAGGACCTCTATAAGCTGCCGGATGTGTCTTCCGGAGAGGAACGTTTCCGGGCAGTGGCATATGATGTTGAGGGTGACTTGCTGTATGCCGCTGGAAGAATATTCAACGGGACGGACGCGGACGGACTTGTTAAAGTTTTTACGTTCGACGGCTCCCTGAACGACGAGGGCACGGACCTTACCGCCGAGTTCGGGGTTGAGGATGAGATCTACGCCGTTGCCGTTGACACGGACAATGCTGCCGTATACCTGGCCGGCGCAGTGGATGGGGGAATGGGTACACAGGACGCTTACCTGGCTAAGTATGACGCTCAGGACCTGGCGGGCGGGGCATTGTGGGAAAAAACCTACAATTCCACCAACCAGAACCCGGACGAAGCCTATGGCCTGGCACTGGATGGTGTGGGCGGCGTTTATATCTCCGGAACCGAGTTCAGGTATGACCTGAACCAGGGCAAGAACATTTTCGTGCGCAAATACAATACCGAGGGTGACTTTATCTGGTCCCAGGTGCTTAACAGCGCCGGGAACAATGAAGATACTGCCGGCGGCATAGTCGCCGACAGGGCAAGGAATGTGTATGTGGCCATGGACGCGGCGCAGATGGGCGCTGTGGCGGGCGGCTATACTGTGCCCGGGACCTATACCGTCGACACCATTAACGGCGCCGGATATTTCAAACACACGCAGTCCACCATGACAGCTACCAACCCCAAACTTACCGTACGGGTAAACAAGGTTCCCAACCTGGGCCTTGAGGGTGTGGCCGTCGCCGTAATGTCTTTCAACCAGACCGGCGGCATGGATCCCAACGGTATACGCATGGGAGTGACTGATTCTTCAGGCGCGGTAAATATGTCGCTGCCCTCGGGCCGCGGTTACTTTATCGCCATTTCAAGCCACAACATGGTGCCTACCATCACCGAGCAGATCTCGGATCCCAACAATAACTTCTTTATAGAGCTGAATGCCGACGCTACCCGGCAGTATTACATTACAGACAGGCAGCCCGCCGCCGACCCGGTGAA
>Ga0156396_1122_pt1 | contig 33792 bp, 2 predicted proteins | sample RifOxyA3_FD_108040 | JGI IMG/M metagenome (GOLD analysis project Ga0156396, IMG submission 108040) | Elusimicrobia bacterium RIFOXYA12_FULL_57_11 | reverse complement strand
TATATTGACCTCGGCCCCGGGCTTGGACAGCAGCGCCTGCACATATTTCCGGAAAAATCCCCACAAAGGCCCGAACAGGAACAGCAGCAACAGCAGGAAAAGCCCCGCGTAAAGCAGCGGGAGGTACACCCCCGGGCGCTTCATATCGTCAAGGATATTATACCCCTTAAATTTGGTGGGCTTAAAAACCACTGTCGGCGCGCCTGACCCGCGGATCTTATAGGGAACAAGGAAATCGTCTATCCGCTCGCGCGCCAGCTTAAGGCTGTCAGGCGCCAGGCGGTCATCGTGGATTACCGTAACCTGGAAGCGGGTGACTTCCGTGCCCAGGCCGTAGCGCACTTCCTGCACGCCCTTGCCCTGCTGGGCCTGCTGCCCCTGGGAAGATTCGGGGCGCTTATCCTCCTTGGCCATCACGGAGCGCGGCTTGGGAATGCCCGGCAAAAGGAAATCCGCGTCGCCGCCGCCGGTGGACGCCCCCTTCTCCTTGTACTTCTGTATTACACCCAGCCCCTCCTTGGTCTGCTCCGCTTTCTTGGCTATCACTTCCATTTCCACGTCGGCAAAAACGAACGACTTGGCGGGCCCGAGTATCGGGTCCAGGATCTCCGTCTTGATCTTGTTTTCCATCTCCCGGCGCATGGAATCCTGTTTTTCCATAAGGGAGGCGTCCATGCCGTCGGCGGCATAGGCCGCCGGGCAGGCCGGCAGGAGCAGGGACAAAGCGAGCAGCAGCTTCTTCATACAGTAACTATTCTATATTTACCTTATTACGGAAAGGTTTCAGAAAGATAAAGGCCGGATTATCTGACCTGTTTAAGGAAGTCTTTTACCATGCGGTTGTCGGGATTGATTTCCAGCACCCTTTCCCAGATAACTTTCGCCTTCTCCTTCTGGTCCATGAGGTAGAAGGAACTGCCCATGATCTCGAGGGCGGTCTCGTTATTGGGTTCAAGGTCCAGGATATCCTGGGCGCGCGTCATGGCCAGGTCATACTTGCCGTCGTAGATGGCCTGGCGGGCGTCGTAGGTGCGCTGGTCTATGTACGTAAAGATCTCGGGACCCTCGGGTTTGCGTGTCATTTCGGAAACCCCGCCCTCTTTTTCCACCATGTTCAGCAGCGACAGCAGGCGGTCGTTCTTGGGCTCCTTGTTGAAGGCGTGGCGCAGCACGTTAACGGCGGCACGCATGTCCTTGCCGTCCACGTAGGCTATGATCCCGCGCCGCGTAAGGGTGGGCACTTCCTCGCCGCCGGTGGCGTTGGGCACGTAATCTATGGCGCCCTGCAGGCGGGTTATCATGCGGCGTATCTCGGCATTGCCGGGATCGGCGTCCATGGCGGCCCGCAGCTTCTCCACGGCGCGGCTGAAATACCCGGCCTTGAAATACTGCATGGCCTGGCGCACTATCTCGCGGACCTCGGTGGAGTGCTTGGCCTTGCTGGAATTGCCCATGCGCATGGTCACTGAAAACCGTGTGGTGGAGCCCAGGGCATGCACGCCCTGCGCCACGTCAAAACCCAGGTTCCGGTATTTTATGCCAAGGCCGAAATCCGCTTCCTGCAGGCCGGGAGCCCCCACCACGCCGAAACGCAGCGCTGCCCAGTACATAAGCCAGTATTCACCGCCAAAGCGCCAGTTGAGGTCGGAACCCTGGGGCTTTATCAGGTCCAGACCGAACACAAGGCTCCCCTTGAAAAGGCTCAGGGCCTGGCCGAATTTTACCGTCATGGGGAGTTTATCGTCCGTATCTCCCGAAGCCATGGAAAACACGTTCTGCACGCCTACCGCCGCGCGGTAGGTGGGAGAAAATTTCTGCAGCATGGCGATATCCAGGGATTTGAAAGAGTCTACCGAGGTATCCAGCGAGCGGGTGATATTCTTGGCCATGACGCCGAAAGAAAGTTTTTCGGACACGTCACGGCCCCATGAAAAAGCCATCGCCTGTTCCACATTATCGAAAGAGCCGTTGGTCTTTATATCTATTATCTCATCACCGGCGGGGTTAGCCCTTATCTCTATTTTTTCAAACCCAACCGATTTCAGCTGCGTCAAGCTGACGGCCCATGTGCCTTTTGAGGTGGTGGGGTGGGCGTAGGTGAAAAAGTTAAGAGTGGTGTCCGCGAACAGGCTGGCCTGCATAGCCGAGAACTCTTTACGCTCAAGGAGGGTCAGAGCCGCGGGGTTCCAGTACGAGGCCGAGGCGTCATCCGCTACAGCGAAGAACGCGCCGCCCATGCCCAGGCTGCGCGCGCCGGCGCCGTAGGCCATGAACTGCCCGGGCTGGCCGCCGCTCTGCGCAAGCAGGCCGGAAGGCAGCAGAGCGAGGACCGCAGCAAAAAGAACGATACCGTAAACAAAAAAACCACGCACAACCGCGAAGCGGTGCGTGGATGCGTATATAGCTAACGAAGCATTACAGCTAATGCGTTTCATTGTTTTCGGTAGTCTGACCCCCGCTTACTTAGCGGGTCTTGACTTTGCGCCGCCGGCTTTAACCGGCTTTGCTATTATCGTAACATCACTGCGTTACAAAGAAATTACGCTTTTATTCCATAAATAGTATACCACATTAAATCCGCTTGTCAAGGCCCAACCGCTTGACATGTCAAGGGAGGCGCCCAAATAGTGCAGAAAACCGGCCGCAAATCCAAAAAAACATCGCGCAATCGGCAAAACTAGTGGATTACACCCACTTTCCTTGTTATAACCTTGCTGCCCTTGGGGCTTGAAGCCTTTACCCGTACTATATAACCACCCTTGGAAACGAACCCGCCCATATCGTTCTTCCCATCCCAGAGCACAAAATTCGGACCCAGTTTACCGCCCTTCTCGCCATTGCCGTAGCGCCGCTCCCACACCAGGTAGCCCAACAGGTCATAGATGGTTATGGTAACCTCGGCATTGTCATTAAGCACATAGGTTATGGCCGTCCGACCCTCAACACCGCCCTTACGAGTATCCACCGGGTTGGGGAAGTTGGAGACCTTGTCCAGCAGTTCCGTGCCTATGGTGGTACCGGCCGGCTCTGAAATAGCCGACCATTCTGAAGCCTTGTTCGCGTAGTTCCAGCTGCGCACCCTGTAGGTATAATACTTACCCAGTGGCCTGGGGGAGTCGCCCGGCACGCTGGCGTCGCCCACCGTATGTATATTATTCAGGGCGCCGCCGGTCTTGAACCCGGGGATGGTAGCAACTGTTTTCCAGATTGGCTGGTCCCCCTCACGCTCCTGTACTTCGTACGACATAACATTGGACTCCGGGTCAGAGGACGCGTCCCATTTAAGGGCATACGCCTGGCCGGACGCGACGCCTTTGGCCACCTGCGGCTCGGGGGCGCCCGGGGTGGTGGGATTGGTAACGTCGATGCGGTACATGAACAGGGGTATCCCGTTCACGCTGGGCATATAAACATCACCGGCCGCGGTAACGCCGCGCACGCTCAGCACATAAGCCCTGTCTGAAACAGTCTCGCCCCAGGAGGTATGCGGCCCGGAGAAGGAGCCCTGCACGCCGCGCTCCACTATCCTGAAGGTGATGGCGTCAACCTTGGCCACACGCATGATTTCGTTGCCGACATAAATCAGCCCTGAATCCGCGAAGCCGCCCGTTGACGAGACCTTGAACTCCGTGGAATTACCGTCTATGCGGCTGGTCAGCTTGGTAATATTGCCCGGGTTCAGCGCAAGACCCGTAAGGCTGCCATCCAGCGCGTCCCCCACGCTGACCCAGCTGGTCCTTATGCCGGTGGGCTCGGAATAATTGGCGCCCAGGGATATTTCGTAATGATCAACGGTCACGCCTGAACCGACCGGGTTCCACTTGGCAAGCAGTTCCGTGCTCTTTGAAGCCCAGGCGGATGTCACCGCCCCCAGGTCGGTAACGAACACCGGCTCGCTCTTATTGTCCACATTATCGCCCATGTAGTAAATCGGGTTGCCGGAACCATCGTTGCGTATAATATCCGGTATATAGTCTATATTGAACTCGTAGTCCAGCAGACCGTCGTTGTCTATATCGAAAGCGGGCGCGCCGGCGTTGTTCAGGCTGATATTTGTACATTTGCCGGTTTTGTAATAGTCGAAGTTATCCGGCCTCCCGTCATTGTTAATATCCAGCAGGGGCTCTTCGGCCCGGCAATTTGGATTGCGGGGGTTGGGATAAACGGGGTTATTTCTCCAGTAAGCCAGCAAAGTATCCATCCCATCGGCTTTCACCGGCAGGTTGCCGGTTCCCCTCACAACCACGCCAGCTATGGTAACCGAGGCGAAAACAGGGTAGCCATTGCTGTCAAGCATTATGGGGCTGTACACCGGGGTTATGGGGATTATGCCCGGGGATATAAGCAGCTCACTGGAGCCCATGGGGAACTTATCCGTAGTCCTCTGTTCTACGCTCAGGCCGATACCGCCGGGCCCGCGCAACCCGGTGAAGGAAGCCAGGCTGAGCCCCGCCAGGTGCCCCACGGTATTTATCCCGGCCTGGTCGGTATGAGTACTGACGTCGCAGGAAATATACATGGTAACGGGAGAACTGGAAACTATAATATACGGCAAACCGTCGTTCGGATTGGAGACGTTAAGCACTATCCCGTCTTTAAACAGGGTCGTGGCGGAATGTGTGGAATAGCCCAGCATGGTATTCACCGCGGGGCTGAACGCCCCCTCGCCGTTGTCTTTCCAGAGCGTAACCCGGGCCAGGTCGCCGTCACCCAGGTTAAGCGTGGTGGTGGCGGTGGCTATGGTGCCGGTCTGCATCAGCCTTATCTGCCCTATGGCCAGATACTCGCTGTCGGTATTCAGGCGCAACATGAACATTGGCACGTTGGACACGCCCTGCCCGCTGGCCACCGGCGCCATGGTAACGCCGCTGACACCCAGTTTCAGCGCTATTATAGGCACCAGGCTCGACTGCGTGTCGTCGGGGTAAACCCCGGGAGAGGTTCCCTTCGGCAGCAGCCGGGTGATCCCCTTATAAACCTTTACCGACATGTCGTGCGGGATGTTCACCGTAACGGCGGAGCGGTCCTGCACCATCAGGCCCACTTTATTCAACTGCACGGCCTGTTCGCCTATCTCATAAAGCGCGAAGAAGGTCTGCGGCAGCGGCGACAGCGTCTGCGGCCGGGCCAGCGTGATGGCGGTCTCGGTGTTCAGCAGTTCTTTCTGGTCGAACAGGTCCACCTTGCGCAGCTCCGTCCCCGCTTTATGAGTGAGCATCGGCGTGGCCAGCCCGCCCAGGATATCGCCTCTCGAGATAACGGAAAGGTAAGGCTGGCCCGTACCGGTAAGACCGCTGCCTTTATAGGTAATAAGCTCGGCCTCGGCCAGGTACAGGCGGCCCTCGGACGGGAAACCGATAGTGGAAGTAAGCACCAGATTGAACGGCGTAGTGGTGGAGCAGGCCACGGTAGAGGAGAACACCGAGGCCAACTCCGCGCGCGCCTCGGAAATATTCACGTCGTTCACGTCCAGCGCGTCGTTCTGGTTGAAATCCTGGTAAATCTGTATGAACTTCACGTCCGAGTTCTTGCCGAACGGCGCGGCGGTATCATTGGAAGCGCCGGTGCGCCGCACCTTTATAGCAGACCATTGCGCGTTACCGGTTTCGGTAACAAAATTGAACCGCAGCATGGGAGCGAGTTTCTGCGCCTGGCGCACCCCGCCGGCCATTACCAGCTCCGACGCCATATCATAAACGCCCATTACCACGTCGGAAACGACTTCCCTGACCGGCATAAGCAGGGTGTCCACAGGGTAAGTGAGCAGGTTCACCACGGCGGGCACTCCCACGGTTATATCGGCGGCCGACTCCAGCGTAAGCGCCGCGCTGCTCTTGATGATGGCGAACTGCGACATATCATAGGTAACAAAAGCGCAGACCGATGTGGTGGTGACGTAAATGGGCTTCTTAAGCACCATGTTTATCATCCCGTTGGAATAAGCCTCGTTACCGAACGACATCAGGTTCGGGTACACCCCGTAAGCGTCGGAGGAGGTATCCACGGAATCAAGCAGGCAGTTGTCGTTGGAGTCCTGCCATATCTTGATCACATTTATATCGCTGTCATTGGAAGTGCCGCGCTTGCGCAGGCGTATAGCTTCCACTTTGGCTGAAGTCTTGTCTGTGACCATGCGCAGGGACAGCAGCCCCACGTTTTTGTCGTTCTGGGTTATGAACGAGGGAGAAATATCCTGAGGCTCCACGGTAACAGTGTTCAGCTCGGGCATGATCACCTGCACCCGGCTCTGAATCAGGCCCGGGAAATAGGCCGTATGTCCGGCATCCACCGGGCTGAAGGCCAGGTTGGTAACGGCCTGCACCTCCAGCCCCATCACATCGCTTGGCGGAACCAGCGCCTCGTGCGAATACCTGGACGCTTTGTCCAGGCTGTAGGAAACGAAGAACACCGTGGGCGTGGCGTTCACCAGCACATAATTCTCTCCCAGGTAGGGGTCCCTGAGGTAAAGCGTGGCCCGGGACAGCGGGTCCGGGCTCTGGCCTAAACGGCCGGTAGCCACACTTATATCCGAGGCATTGGCCCCGGTCAGCGGGTCGCGGTCAAAAGTCCCATTGCCGCTGTCTTTCCAGATGGTAATGTCGGCGGCGTCCGAGTCATAGCCGTAAAGGCCGCTAGGCTGGCGCCTGCTGAACCGGACGCTCTGCCAGCGCACGGTATTGCCGTCAGTTTTAACGGTAAGTTTCAGAAGCGGCAGGTTAATGGAGCCTTGCAGGGCTTCGACACCCAGCTCGGCACCCGGGCTATGCGCCCCGCCAAGGGAGCTGAAACTGCTGCGGCTGACCGCCAGCAGGGCGGGCACCGTGTTATCCAGGCCCGCGTAGTGCATTATTTCATTATCAACAGTGACGTAGCCGGAAGTGCGCAGGCCTTCCGTGGAGGTTAGAACCACAATTCCCTGATCTCCGGAAGAAGGAATCGCCCCCACCAGCTGCGGCGCGGGAATACTCTGGGGCACTTCCCCGAACCCGGCAAAGATGGATTCGGACTGCACCGTAACGGTGCTGGAAGACGCCACCACGCCGCGGACATTGGCCACAAACGGCAGCGCCGAGGCGGGATCCAGGTAATTAGGCAGGGTGAAGGCGTTCTTCAGGATATTCACCCCCTCGTCGTCTGACGGGCTGCCCTGCGGGAACGAGGCGGCGTTAAGGTAAGCGCCAAGATACCTGGGCTTGCCGGCAGCGTCGTTGGGCTGGGCCAGGGGGTTGATGTCATAGCTTATGAAGAAGCGCTGGGAAATGCCGGTGGCCAGCACTTCAGCCTCCGTCAGCAGCAGGTGCGGCTGGTCGAACACGACCTTGGCCACCAGCCCGCCGAACTGATGCCCGGTGCCAAAGGTGGCCGAGCCCAGCAACACGTCGTAGGCGGCGTTCAGTATCCCGTTGCGGTCTTCATCGCGCCACACCTTTACCAGGCTCACATCGTTTACCGCGGTGCCGTCCTGTATAACCGAGCCGGTGGCGTGCACCAGCAGCCAGCGCCACAATGCGTCAGACCTGTCCGTATAAGCCGTCATAGAGATTATGGACTGGTTGATCTTCTTCTGCTGCAGGGTATCGGCCGTTACGGTATTTGTGGCCGAAATTACCACCTTGTCGGCGTATTCGTTCACCCGGCCTATCAAAGACACGGATTTACCCGCCGGCGGTATGCCTATATTGACGCTGCGCATTATTTTAGGGGCTTCTATTTTGAAATAGTCCTCGTTACGCATTGAAAGCCCTATATTGGCGGTGGTAGTACCCACTGAAGTAGTGGCCCGGGCCGCCATATCGAAGGTTACAAAGTAATCGCTGAGCGCGGGAGTGATTACCTGCCCGTCCAGCACGGAACCGGTACCGATAAGCGGCAGGACGGCCTGCCCGGAGATTACCGTGCCGGTAGGCCAGGCAACGGCCGTGGTACCCTCGGCGCCGCGCGTAACGCCAGTAAAGGAATGGTTGGTCACATCGACCCCGGTATAATAGATCACTTCTTTCAGCAGCGGGTCCGTCTGTCCGTCGTTAATTATAAGCCGTCCCGGATCCGTTATGGGGAAAGGACTGTCCGTTGGCAGGAACACCTGGATATTGGATACTTTTATAGTATCGGTATCAACCGTAATATCGGTGGCCAGCGTGTTCTGCGGGAACACCCGGTTCGACGAACCCACCAGAAGCACTTCGGTATCCTGCACCGTACCGGTGGTGTCCAGCAGGCCGTTGCCGGTGGAGTCCTGCCAGATGCTTATCTTGGTGACGTCTGAAGCCTTGTTATAAACGAACGCGCCCGCGTCCAGGGCCGTCAGCCAACGGTCCAGTTTCAGTCCCTTCCAGACGGCGGAACCGTTGGGTCCCGTTATCTTCATGGTCAGCCTGGCCACGGGGCAGTTCTTATCGTTCTGCGTCACATTGGTGGGCTTCTGGAAGTCATTAGGCGGACCGCGGTTCACGTCATAGAGCTCCACCAGGTCGTTTGTCGAGGTCACCGCAGCGGTGGAAGAAACTATGGGACTGAAAGCGGAAACAACACCGTCCAGCAGGCTCACGCCGGAATACTCCAGCCTGGCGCTGTGAGTTCTGCCTGGCAGCGCGTCGGCTTTCAGTTCATACGCCACGAAGAAAGTCCTGGTGGAACCGTCCACGCGCCCGTAAGTTCCCGGGTCGTCCACCGTAAGGACAAAAAGTTCCGGGTCATACGGCTCCGAAACCGGCGGCGACGTGAAACTGGTTATTTCCTTGTCCACGTAAGGTTCGAAAACGCCGTTGCCCTGCGTCCAGTCCCCGTCCACCGCGTCCAGGAAAAGCCGCATGCTCTGAATGTCCGACCCCGGGCCGGTGCCTTGTTTGATAACCCGCAGTGCCTTGAGCGTGCCGATGTAGCTGTCGGTCCAGATTCGCACCTTGAGCATACCTACTCCGGCCCGGCCCTGCTCTATAGTGTCGAACTGGCCCAAAGCCGGTTCCCCGTCCGGCTGCCACCAGGCGGCGATATCGGTGCCCTGCACATAGACGGTAGCCGGCTGGCTGCGCACCGGGGAAGTGGAGGTGGCTATGGGGAAATTATTGTAGGCAACGCCCACGTCTACGTCCGGATCCAGGGTAATAAAGGACTGGTTGTCCAGCTCCAGCCCGAAGCTGCGCGGGTTGGCGGCGGTGGAAGACACCCGCACGGCCAGGAAGTAGCTGCGCGAGGTGTTGGACAACTGCGCCTCAACGGGGGCTTTCGTATCCAGGTCGCTGAACGTCCAGGAGCCGGCGGCATAAACACCGCTGGCGATAAATATGTCCGTAGGCGCCCCCCCCTCCACGGTTTCACCATCGAACAGGCCTATCTGCCCGGAGAGGAGATTGTCGGCGTAAAGGCCTATATACTTTATATCCGAGGCCAGCAGCGTACCAGAATTCTTTATCTGCATGGACCGCAGCGCGCTGGCCGGCGCGGCCGGAGGGATAACCCTCATGCTGAGACGGACCATGGGCACCGGCGCGGGGTTCAAGATGCCGTCCCCCTGATAAAGGGCGAGCCTGGTAATACCTATCATGGCCTTCGCCACCGGCAGGGGATCTTCAGGCGACATATCGGTGGGGGTTACCACCAGGCCGGAAAGTTCCACGTCGCCATCGGACATGACCGGCTTGCCGCGTACGCCGTCGTTGGTATAGCCGAATATATTGGCGGGGTCCGTATCGGCAAGGCCTATAGTTGCATAGTCCGTAACGTTTATCCTGAGCGTTTCCACCATGGTATCTTCAACCCGCAGCTGGCGGCTGCCCCTGTCCGCTACGGTGAAAATATAGTCGGTGGTAGGAGAGCTGTAGTCGCGCAGGCTGGCGGTGCCGGCGCTGTTGCTGGCCATATTTATCTTGCCGGTATAGTACTGCCCGTTAAAGGTGTCGCCTACGGCGTGGTTGCCAAAGCGGTCACGCGCCTTCAGTACTATGACCCCGGCGGTCTGCACCCGCAGCGGGGCGGCGGCGGTATAACCGTGGTGCAGGGTAAAATAGTTCGCCGTGGACGGGGTTATATAGTGGTCCTGCGTGGCGTACGGGAACACGAACCCGCTGTCCGCGGTGGCCGAAGAAATTATGGTGGTGGTTCCCACATACATGTGCTGTGCGTCGTTGGGGGTTTCATCTGTCAGGGTGTCCCAGATATACAGGCTCGCCTGCGAACCGCCTGGGAAAATAGAAATCGCCAGGGGGTTGGATTTAAGCATTTTCCAGTTCGGGTTCGAGGGCGTAACAGCCTCGAGGGGCGAATCACCACCGCGTGTTGTATTCAAAGCCGGGTCGTTGCGGGCGGCGGTGAAAAGCACATTAACCAAAGCGGAGGTAGTGGCCGTATTATCATAAGCGTCCTTCAGCGCCACCGTTATTATGGTGGGCGTGCTGATCTTCGCCACGGAATCAGCATAGCTGGCGTACTGCAGCGTAGTGCCGGCTATAAGGCGCCTGGACGGGGTCAGGAAGGCCAGGTGGTGCGGCTCGGCCGCTGTAACGCCGTAAGAGGAAACCGCCGGCACCCAGCCCTGACCCACGGCGTCCACCGTAAGCTGGTGGGTGGGATTTGAGACCAATGTGTCCACCAGGTAGAAGGAGGTGGTAGCCTCCCCCAGCATAAGCCTGGCGGTGCCCGGAGCCGGCGCCAGGTCGGCCACATCGGGATAGCCCACCTTCACCTGCCCACCGGAATTAGAGGTTATGGCGAATTCCATACCGAGGCCCGTAACGTCTTCGGCCAGCGGGGTCGGGTTACCGTAGCTGTCCTCTATGGCCAGCGTAAACACCTGCGAGGTAGTACCGGCCACCAGTTGCTGGCCTGCGCCGCCCCTGATGTTGACGCGGGAGGTATAATCCGTGGTTATCACCACCGCCTGCGTGGAGGCGCTCCAGGCGGTCTTCGAAGGGACGGAAACCCCTATCACCGGCTTGGTGGAGGTCTGATCAGCGTACACCAGGGAAGCCGTGGTATCGATATAATAGAAGGATGTCGTATACGAGTCCAGCGGCATATCGACAAAACCGGCCGGGGCGGTAAAGACCGGGCCGATGGTTTCACTGGACAGGGAGAAACCGAAGGAATTATTAATCAGCGAATCCTGGCGCGTGACGGTGGAGAACACCACCCGCACAGTTTCCGTGGCTACGCTGGGATTGTTGAAGCGGTCGCGCAGCTCGGCTTTGAAAGGCTGGGGAGTGCCGTCGTTGGGGTTGATCACCATGCCGGCCTGCATACGGCGCTGAGGATTGGTCAGTGAAACCTTCAGCACGTTAAGCGGGTTCATCTGCAGCTGGTGTATGGCCGACATAGCTCCGGAACGCGCTTCCAGCTGCCAGCGGCCGGGCCGCCCGCCTTCTCCGGTATTGGCCTCGGGCGAGGTCCCCGAATAAGAAGCGCTCCTGTCATGGTAGCGGAAGGCGGCCTGGCTTTGACCATAAGCGATATCCACGAAGGTGATGAACTGGTTTGCGCCGCTGGCGGGCCTGAAACCGTAATCGCCGGTAGTTCCTACTCCCGGGTCGCGGAGCAGCGCGGTGTGCACCGCGGTATGCGACGACGGCAGGGAAAGGTTGACCCTGGTACCGGGATACTCGCTGACGATATTGCCGTAAACGTCGCGCCTTTCAATGGAGAACAGCGCGCCCGGCGGCACCGGCAGCGTCTCGTTGACGCCGACGGAAGCCACGGCCGGGCTGGAGAGGAAGATCAACTGGGTGGGCATACCGCCGGTAGTGGTCAGCATTCCGCTGGTATTCTGCCTGGAGGCTATGTAGTAATCCAGATTATAAGGCGCGCTGGTGCCTATCCACACTATGCCCCAATCCCCGGCCTGGGTGGACACCCTGTAGGCCAGCGGCACGGTTACACCCAGCGCACCGCTGGCGTCAGTAGCCATAACGGTTGAACCGCCGATATCCTGCCAGGTACCGGATTGATACTGCAAAGTGCCTGCCGGACCGGATACCCTGGCCACTTCCACATGGGCCTGAAAACCTTCGGAGGAAACGCTGTTGTCGTAATCGTCGGAAAGCTGCGCGGTCAGCACCTGGTTGAAACCGGCGCCCACGCTCTTATCGAAGCTGGGCGTCACCTTGAAGATAGCTGGCACTCCCGGAAGCACGGTCAGGGAAGCCAGCGGGAACACCCTTACGGCGGGAGTTTCCGTATCTTCAGCGCCCAGCGTATTCGCGCCGGCTTTTTTAAGCGTGAACCAGGCGGGCAGGTTCTTAACCCCGGCGTCCGAAGTGAAATAGGCCGTAGCCGGCATAAGCAGTTCCGGGTCCTGGTTGGGGTTGGGCTGGTCTTCAACTATAAAGGTGACCGTCCCCACATAAATATTCGGCCCCGTCGAGCAGGTATTATCGTAGGCATCAAGCGCCGTCAGCGTGGCCGCGAAGGGCTGCCCGGCCGTCACTATGTTTGAAACAAAAGCGTAAGAGAGGCTTACCACGGGCCCGGGGTAAACCACCGCGGTTGAAACGCCCGCGGCGTACGAGGCTGCGGCGACCGGGGAGGCCGGGCCGGTGGCGGCAACAATGGTATAGGTGCTGACAGCGGTTTTCGCGTCAAAAGCGAACGACGCCTGCCCGAGCGACAGTTCCAGGTCGGTTATGACATATGGCATCATTTCCTGCGGCAGTGTAAGCCCCACGTAGGGCATCACGGCCACAGGGTTGGAATCCTGCCCGGCGCCGACGGTATCCGTCACTTTGTTATAGAACTTATCCACCAGATAAACGTTGGCGGACAGCGGGTTCAAATCGCCTATCACGTAAGGGTCAGGCGTCCCCCCGTGACCGGGACGGAGTATCGAAGGGTCCGCGCACGGAGGGGAAATATTGCATTTACCCTCCTCCAGGGTCTCCCCGGGCAGTATTATTTCGAGCTTGACCGCCGTGGAAGCGTACACCTTGAAGGTAGCCTTGGCCGCGGCATCGTCGTTGCGGCAGGCCACGCCGGCGCAGGCGTAATTGGGGATGGTGTCCACGGGAACAACCTTCAGAGTTGCGGCCGCGGCCTTGGTTACCAGCGTAACCGGGAACTGGCGGGTACCGGCATTAAGAGGCAGGCTGGAACCGTCCATGTCGTACACGTCGGAAGTGCGTATATATACCGTGGGGCCTGCGGTCAGGTCCCTATAGCGGTTATTGTAGCGGTCCACCAGGTTGACATTGATATTAAACTCCGTGCCGGCGGTCTGGGTGGACAATACCGACACCTTGCCGCCGGCTGGATAAATACCCCAGCCCGGCACCGCTGTCTCGCCAGGCATCAGGAGCTGCAGGCCGAAGGGGGCGGCGGGCTTTACGGTAAAGGTGGAAGAGTTGGGATCTTCGGCCCGGCCGGAAGTCAGATCCGTGGCGCTCAGGTAGCCTGTGGCGGCTATGCGCAGTGAAACCGACAGTGCACCAACGTCCGTAAGGCCGTTGACGGGATTTATGGACGCGGCCGTTACCGCGGGCGCGTAGATATCCGTTGGCGTGTTGACCCGGACATCGGCGGGAAAGTCGGGAACCAGGTTGAAATACTGGTCCACCACGCCCACCCTTACATTGAACGCAGTACCGGCCGTAAAGGTCCAATCGGTGGGCCCGGTCTTGCCGCTGGGGGAACCGGGCAGCGTGGACTGGCCCGGCAGCAGCAGCAGCAACCGCGTGGCAAGGCCGGGTGACACGCTCACCGAAGTAGTGCTCAGCCAGGTGGGGTTGGCAATAGCCAGGTTCGCACTCGAGAGCATGACACCGGCCCTTATAGGCGTTACGAAGAAAGTGCCGGAAGAGACTATGGTCTGGAACAGGGGCGCCACAAGCGCATACGGGTCGTCCAACGCAAGGGTCACGTCCTGCGTGGCGCCCGGGGCAGACGCGGGCACGCGGTTCCAGTAAGCGTCGGTCACGTCCACCGTTACCGGGAACGGTGTCCCCGCGAACTGAGGATCCGCCAGCGCGCTGGTGCGCCCGGTATTGGAGAAAGCGCCAGGGTCACGCTGCTCGCCGGGAGCCAGTACCCTGAGTTTTGCCGGCACGTTCGGGTCCACCAGGAAAGCTCCGGATTGACCTGCCGCCATGGAAGCGCCGCTGATCCAGCTGGAACTGAGCCGCCGCACCCCGGCGGTGCGCAGGCTGACGGCGCTTACTGACATAGTGCCGTTGACCATGTCATAGTTGCCGATGGTCGGGACATACGGGTCGTCGGAAGTTATACGTATATAGGAACTTATACCCGGCACCACGTTATACCGCGCGTCCGCGGCGTAAAGGGCCGCGTCAAAAACGTTGCCGGCGGTCTGGGTGGAGATGTTCCCGTCCACGCCGTAAGGCTCGGTAACCTTGCCGGGCACAAGGTATTGCCCCGGCAGCACGAACAGCATTTTTTGCGCCGCGCCGGCGCTAACCGTAATGGCTGCACTGGTAGTGGAGGTCAGCACGGAGGCCTCGTCCAGCGCGGTTATCAGCAGGCTGGAGGTGGCGGCGCTGGGGATAAAGCTTGAAATAGCTATCTCGCCGGCGTCCAGGTCCAGGGCCGGGGGATGCACGGCATAGATGTCGTTAGAGGTGAGGCGCACTTTGCGCACGTCGGGCGACAGGTTCCAGTAAGCGTCCACCGAGCGCACCGTAACCGTATAAGTGGAGCCGGCCACCAACGGCCCCTGCGCCCCCGTCTTGCCGGCAAGTGAGCCTTCCACCGGGGTTTCGGTGGCCAGGAGCATCTGCAGCCGCACCGGGTCGTTGGGGTTGACTGTTATACCGCCGACCGCGTCCGAAAGGAAGGACAGCGAACCAAAAGTATTTACGCTGACCGCCAGGCCGGAAGACTGGTTGCGGGTAGCGGGGGTGAAAACGAACGTTGTGGTACCGGCTATCAGCCCCTTTGTGAAAGGATCCGGGGCAAAACCCCGCCCCTTGATATTAGCATCGTTAGGGAACATTATTTCTATATTGGGCGTATTGGAAGAAACGGCCATGACAGGCGTCACGCCCTTTACGACATTGTAGTACTGGTCCACCAGATTAACCGTCATCTGTGTGGTCACACCGGCCTTGAGCGCGGCCGCCAAGCCCGTACGACCGCCGGTGGCAGGGTTGTAATCATACGGCGGCAGGCCCGGCTCAAGCGTCTGACCTTCGGCCAGCAGGTGCAGCTTTACGGGACGGCCCCACCAGACCTTTACCGTGTTTGTCGGAGGGGTAAAGTAATACGAGGTCTGGCCTGGCAGCTGCAGGTACTGCGCGGTTTCCACCTGCACCTTGATAGTGTGCGTGCCAGCTACCACGGGCGTAAAGATAAACTCCGTGGCGCCGGCCGTAAGGGTAAGGGTGGCCGGATTTGTATCGTAGCGGTCCGTTACTATATCCGCGATAACAGGGAACGAGGTGGAAATATCCGTATTATAGTATTGGTCCACGGCGTAAACCTGTACGCTGAAAGTAGAGCCAGCCACCTGGTTAGTCACCAATAAGGAAGGATCCTTCCCCTTGGGTTCCACCTCCCACTTGCCGGGCACCAGAGTCTCGCCCTGCATCAGCGCCAGCAGGCCTTTTGCGGGGCCGGCCGTAACGGTTACCCCATTGGAAACAACTCCGCCCACCATCGCTGTCTTAGCCGGGCTGCCGGCGGACACAAAAATCCGGCTAAAGGTCGTGGAACCCACAAAAACGCGGCTAAGCTCGTCGGGACTTGCCGAGGTGTTGTAAGGATCGTTATCGGTTATATCCGCCGTAACAGCGGAAGAGACCACCAGGTTCCAGTACTGGTCCACAACCTGCACCAGGAAGGGTACGCTGGTACCGGCCATTTTGGGACCGGGCGTACCGGTTTTGCCGGTAGGTGTGCCGGGGGCCGGTTGCTCTCCGGCAGGATAGTCTGCTATCACCTGCATCTGGTACGCCGCGCTCGGCCCCACCGTCACTGTTTTTGAACCCCTTATCGTGCCGTTACCTTTATCCACCGCGGACAGCACCCTGTTGGCGCCGTTCTTGCGCAGCCTTATCTGGAAACTCTTTACGCCGAAATCGCTGGCAAGGAACTTGTATTCCCTGGGCAGACCATGAACAAGGTCCAGAGTATCATCGTCGTCCATATACTCCGGTCCGTCGACGGGCAGGTCCATATGGAAAGTAACGCTGCTCTGGTAGGCGCGGGCCGTGGTAGCCAGCGGGTCCCAGGGATCATCGGTATCCATCGCCTCCACCATAAGGTCCACGACCTCGCCGGCTTCCATTACAGTTTTACTGGTGGTCACACGCAGGCTCTTGGGATCGGCGGCTATATAGAATTTAGGGGCGGTACCCACCGCGGCCTGCAAATTGCCGGCGTTATCGGTAACCCTGGACCAGGCGGCGTAGGCGTCACCGCGCACCCAGCAGGTTTTGGCGTCGCGCTCGGCCTGGCTGTCACATTTCAGGCCGTCATAATTCCAGTTGCCTACAACGTTGGGCGCGGTGGCAGCAAGCCATTTGACCCCGGCTGAAACAGGCGTCCAGGTGGAACCGTCCCAGAAGTAGCCGGAAGTGTCCCAGCCGGTACCCGAACCGTAGATCAGCGGGCCGGGGGTAGCCATGTACGGCTCGGTATCTCTGAAGACAGCCACCTCGGCCTTTCCCTTGTGCCAGGGCAGCGTAGGATAAACGCCGGAGCCTGAGCCGTTTATACCGGTAGTGTACCCGGGGTCCGAAGAATTACCGTCTATACGCCTGTCATCGGGGTATACCATGGCGTTGGCGGGTATCACCACCCCGGATATCGGGTCCGCGGCGTCTATCAGGAACCTGGCCTCCCCGGAAACCACCTGCACATGACCGATATTGTCCGTGGCAGAAGAGCGGACCACGTAATGCCTGCCATCCACAAAGGCAAGCAGCGGCTCATTATGGGTCCAGGAAGAAGGGTACAGCTTTTCCACCGGTATCCAGGTTTCTTCATCCGTGTCGAAGGCGGAGCCGCTGAAGTATTTCGCCGCGGGGTTATCCTGGCTGAGTATGGACACCTTCACCCCCGCCACTCCGCTCACCGGGTCCACAGCCGTGCCGTGTATGAAGTCAAGAGTGCTTACAAGCCATGTTTTGTCATAAGCGGTGTCCGGGCTTGGCCGCACGGGGCCGGAGAGCGGCGGCTCGTTGTCGAAAGTAAAGGTCCTGGTACCGTAATTCACCTCGAGGTTGGTGGTGGCGTCACGCGCCCTGGTGGCGATATTAAAGGTTTTGCCGTTAAGCCCGTCATGGGTGGACTCTTTCCAGGCGTACAGAACACCGGGGGTCACAAAGTCGCTGTTATCGTACGTCCAGGGAGGCAGCGGGGTTTGCTTGGCCCTGGCGGAGAAACTTATCCCCGCCCAGCCCGGATCGGACAGCGCCCAATGATACCCGTCGCTGGCATCCACTTTCCAGTAATAGGTGGCCATCCCGCTGAGGTACCACATCTTTATAGATACCTGACTTACGGCCGAAGCGAAATCCAGCGAGGTGCCGCTGATCGAGGCCATGGAGGAGTAGATGACGCCGTTGGCCGGCGGATAAATAACGCGCGAGGTGGGCGGCGTGGCGTCAACGCTGAAAGTGGAACTTGCCAGGCTGTAGTTACCTGCCTCGTCCCGGACCCTGGTTTCTACGCGCAGCCTGTTGTCCCTGTCCGGCCAGAGCACCGCGGAAGAATTATAATTCCAGGCGAAGATGCCGCCGGCGGAAATAGAACTGGTTACGATATTCCAGTACTCCGGGTATAACGCACACTCGTTATCGGCGTTGTTTACCCAGTGGTCCGCGGGCACAGCCGGCGGGGTCGTACAGGAACCGGTGTTATCGATCCAGTACCTGTCGGCATCCATGTCGTAAATGCGCACCTCCGGGAACCTTACATTGAACGCGTCCTGCGCGGTGCCGTTCACCGAAGCGATAGCGGAGTAGCGCAGCGTATTCAACGGCATGGTGATACTGACCGTCGGGCTCGAGATATCGAACCTGAAGTTATTGCTGACAGCTATGACCGCCTGGGTATTCGCGGCCACGTCGAAAGCCCTGGCCTTTACGGTATATAACGCCCCGTCCAGAAGACCGCTGGAATTATCGGAAGGCGGCAGTTGGGCGGCCTTGGTCCAGGGGCTTGAGCCTACCGGGTCAAGCCAGGTCTCCTGGGCTACCCACACGGAACCGTTCCACCAGCTGGCGGGGCCGGAGCTTATGCTAATCTGTGTGCCGCTAACTCCGGAAACGTTGGTCCCGGGGTCCTGGGCGGTACCGGCGACATTGGGCAGGAAATCCAGGAAGCTGCCGTCCACCGGGAAGGTGACAAGTGCCACCGGCGGCGCGGTATCGTAACGCACCATGGTAGCGGCGGAAGGCGGCATATTATTGCCGGCCTCGTCTGCCGCGGTAACGCGCAGGTTGTAAGTTTTTCCGTCCACAAAGACATCCGGGCCCACGGCCAGCGTCCAGGTGTAGTTAGGGGCGGCGCCGGCCACCACGGCGGGCGAATATTTTACCCCCACGGAATTAAAGGTGGAACTGCCGGTGTCGTAATAAAGGCCGCTCACGGCTTCCTGGAATGAAACCGACGCGGACCTGACCGTGAACGTTTCATAGATAGCGCCGGTCATGGTGGTAAGCGACTGGCGGTTCACGTTACCGCGCGGGTCGTTAAGGCTTATGGGGGAATTTATCGGCGCGGCCGGCGCCGTGCCGTCGTAAGTGAACGTTTTTGACGAGATGAGAAGTTCCACGTTGCCGCCGGGAATAGCGTTATCCGTAGCGCGTACGCGGACGGCGTAAGTATAGCCGTCGGTAAGGGTAGGCGTGGTTACGCTCCAGTTATAGCCGTCATAGGCGCCGCCCAGCCCGGCCCCGGACAGCGGGTAGAACGTTTCAAAGGTGGCGGTGAACGTGCCGGGAATAACGCCGTTCCAGTAAGCGTTGCCGGGAGAAACTTCCTGCACGCTTACGGCAACCTGCCCCGGGGCGGCAATGCCGCTGAGCGCATCCTGGGCCGTGCCGGAAATAGCGGCAACACCCCTTACCTGGGCCTTGTCCGCAGGCAAGCTTACGCGAGAGACTGGGACCACGGTATCCGCTGTAAAGGTAACAGAGTCTTTGTCCAGCGTGAAGGCGGAATCCAGCCCGTCCGAAGAAGGGCCGTAATTCGCCGGCACGGCCTTGTCGCGGCCGCGGTACTGCACCGTATAGCCGCGCCCGCTGAAAAGGCGGGTGTTGAGCAGGGCATGGGTATACGTCCAATTTTCCGAAGCGCCGCCGGCACGGAACCACGCTGTACTGCCGTTCGGGTTATCGAACACCCCTGTCCCGTGACTCCACCACAAGCCGGTGTCTTTCTCAAGTATACGCAGCTGGGAGCCGTCAGCGTCTATGAGAGCCATACCAGCGCCGCCCGGAGCCGGCCCGTCAAAAGCCGCCCCGGACACCGGCCCCGCCTGGCGGTGATACGCGCCGGGCAGGGCGCCGGCCAGCAGGCTGATGGTGCCGGTAGGCTTGTGCACGTCGAAAGTGAAGGTCCTGGTAGCATACACCGCGCTGTAGTTCAGGGCTTTATCCAGCGTGCGGGCGTTCACCTCGTAGGCAATGCCGCTGTCAAAACGCATGCCCCCTCCCAGCGGGCCGGGCGGGGTGCCGGTGCTGAACCACTTGGAATACGCCACGGCCTCGGTGGTGGCAGCCACGAACCAGGCGGCATCGGGCGAGGCTATGGTGAAATCCATATCCCCCCAGCTCCAGTAGAAAGAACTTTCACCGCTCTTCACCCGCAGTTCGCTTTGCTGCACCTGGCCCAGGGAATTCATATCCGCCGCCGTACCGCGCACCAGCGGCAGCGCGCCCAGGAAGGCCCAGGCTCCGGAAGGGACCGTAATGGAACTGGCGGGCGCCTGGGTGTCGTAAACGAATTCCTGCGGGGTACTGGCGGAGGTGTTGCGGGCCACGTCCATGGCGCGGGCTTCAACGCGGTAGCGCGTATTGTTCACCCAGCTGGGAGTGGAGGCCCCGGTCAGCGCCCAATCCGGCCCTACGCCCCAGTCATACGAGTTACAGGCCACCCAGTATCTGCCGGCGGAGGTAAAGGCCGCCCCATCCCACCACAAGCCGCCGGATTCGGGGCTTCTCTGTATGGCTATATGCGCGAGGTGCATGTCTGACTTGAACGGCCCGCTGGCAGGGTCCGAAGCCTGGCCGCTTACCTGCGGCAGGTTGTTATGGAACCCGCTGGTATCCGGCCCTGCGAGCGTCAAAACCGGCCGGGTGGCGTCGTAATAGAAGTACGCGGTTGCGGGATCGCCCAGGTTGCCGGCCAGGTCGTAAGCCCTGGCCTCAAGGCGGTAGCGGTGGCCGTCAGCCAGCGCGGGAGGCGCGTACTGCCAGGCTGCGGCGCCGGCCGCCAGCCAGCTGCTGACATTAACCACCCAGCCGGTAGTATGGAAATAGGAGCTGAAAACAACATCGTACAGCCGGACCTCGGCCCTGCTTATACCGAAAGCGTCCGAAGCCGAACCGGCAAGCTGGTCCAGATAGAAAACAGGCTCCGCCGGGTTATCGCCGTAGAATTGCTCTACGACCGGCTTTACAATGACCGTCACCGGAAGCGTAATGTCATACACGAAAGTTATGGTCGAATACACCGGCGACCAGTTATCGGCGTTATCCTGGGCCCTGACCACCAGCTGGTAGGTGGTATTTGAGACCAGGCCCGCCAGCCCGGTCCAGGACCAGGAGCTGTACCATATGCCGTCGGCCGGGTTATTGGCGCTTACCGCAACCCAGCCGCCGGAGACGAACGAGGAAACGTCTATGCGCACGTCCTTCAGGCCGGAAAGCACGGCGTCCGCGGTACCGCCTATCACAGGAACATAGTTCAGTTTCACGCCGCTTACGGGAGCCGTGGCCAGCACGGTCGGCGGCGTGGTGTCGAACACGATATCGAACTTCTCCACAATATTCGCCGTTATGACGGCAGGGTTGGGCAGCGGCACGGCGTTGTCCTGCGCCCTGGCCTTTACCCGGTAAACCCTGTCGGACTTCATAGCCGCACCAAGCTGCCCCGATGCGTCGTACGACCAGGTACCTGAAGAAGCGCCCTGCGGCACCCAGTCCGAAGCGTCCCACCAGGAGTTGGTATCTGTGAGCGTAAAAGAGGAGAAGGCGGGGCCGTTGTCATAATAATAAGTGTCGGGACCATACAGGTACGACACCTGCACCTGTATATTTTCTTTGGCGGCTATACCGGAATTAGTGGACCAGTTGGGATCGATGGCCGTGCCGGAGATGGCCGCCAGCGCGGCCAGCCGGGCTCCGGTCTGAACGGAATTTATGGCTGCCAGCGGGGCGGAGTTATCCGCCGTGAATGTTACCGACGAACCGTTGCCCGCGAAATTAATCTGCGCGTTGCCGGCCTTGTCGGACGCCTCGGCCCACATTGTATAGCTTACGGCATCAGCCCAGACCGGCAGCGCGGTAGCCGCCCAGGAGGACTGGTAAACCGCCGCGTCGGTAGAAACCGACGCTACGCCGCTCCACCCGGAGCCGGTCCAGTACTGGCCGGAGTTGTTATTTTTCAGATGTACTTTTACGGACTGCAGCTGTTCTCCGGGCTGCCCGGACTGATTAGCCAGCACAAGTTCTTCTTGTATGGTGCCGGAAGCCACCGTCACGGCCGAGCGCGACTGGCCCGGAGCCACGGACGCCACTACCGCGGTGGGGACGCTTATGTCGAAATTGAATATTACGGGGACCGCCGCGGAGAAATCAGACTCGGTTCCTTCCAGGGCCGTGTTATTGTAAGTATTGTCCAGGGCTTTCGCTTTTACCCTGTACTGTACGCCGTTCACAAAAGCGGCCGTCGGGTAACTTACCACGTATTCCCACGAGGAAGCGGCCACGAAGTAATCGGCCTTGTTATAGTCCTGATTGTTGAACTGGTTCCAGATAACGGTGTAGGTTGAGGACACATTGTCCCAGTATTTAAAGGCGGAAGGGCCGTTCATATCCCTGAGCTCCGCCCAAACTTTGTAAATACCGGCCGCTGGCGTGCCGCCCGGCGGGTCCGCCGCCAGGCCGCCCAGCCTTGGCATGGCGTTATAATAGGCCCTGGTGTCGGACGGCAGCAGCACCTGCGCCGCGGGAACGGACGTATCAACGAACACCTGGTTGGTTATATAGCCCGTCTCGTCCACATCCGAAAAATTGCGCCCTATGGCGGTGAAAGTATATGAAGAGCCGGTTACGAATACCAGCTCCGGCGGCAGGGGGCCATAGGTCCAGGCGCCGGCTACCGCGTTAGCGGTGGAGACCAGGGAGCCCTGCCAGACCTTGGTATTAAAATTCCAGAACTCGGTATAACCTTTGCGGCTCAAAGTAAGAGCCACGGTCTTGGTGGCGGCATTGGCCGTACCGCTGATCAGCGATATGTTCTTGTAATAAAGCGTGTCTTTGGGGGCAGTTATTCCCGTATTCGATGGCGGCGGCACGAACTTGAACCGGCGCGTTCCGAAAGGGGCCTGACCGTTGGAAGCATTGTCCGCGGCGCTGGACTTGATAAGGTAGTAGCACTGCGCCTTCCAGACTACCCCGGTGGAATTGTAGCTCCAGGAGTTATCGCCGGAGCTGTAGGCTGTAACGCCCAGCCATTTTTCCGAGAGCTCCCAGGAGTCGCCGTCCCAGTACATGGTATTAAAACCGGTATTGCACGCAATGTCGCTCTGCATGCCGTCCTGCTGTATGGTCACCTGCACGGTGGAGATGCCGGCGGTAAAATCCTGCGCGGTGCCGGTTATGCTGTCTATCACCTGTTCGGCGGCGTCGTCCACCGCCGGCGCGGTTATGGCGGAAACCGGCAGCTGCGTGTCCAGCGTGAAGGTGGACTGGGTAAGGCCGAAATCCAGGTAATTACCGGCGCGGTCCAGCGCCTTGACCTTCAGGACGAACGAAGCACTGGAGCGGTTAACCGCCCAGGAATTAGCGGCGGAGGCCGGCGCGTTAACCGGCAGGGAAGATATAGGGATGGTCCAGCCCTCTACGGCGGCTATGGGGCCGGAGCTGTAAGCGGCCTGCCAGAAACCGGCGGCGCCCCCGTTCCAGTTCCAATAACGCGCGGGCACCCTGTCGGTATCCGAAAGCTCCACCCACAGCGCTCCCAGGGCGCTGGGAATGCCGCCAGACCCTACAGGGGAAGGGTCCACTGCGGTACCGGAAATGGCGGTCATTGTTTTGAAGTACGAAAGATGCACCGGCGCGGCTATGGCCACCTGCGGCGTGGAATAGTCTACAACGAAAGTAGCGGTGGAGTAAGCCACCTCGGTATTGGGTCCGTCATTTATGGTTTCCGTGTTGTCTATGGCCCGCGCCTGCACCTCAAAGCGGTAGCCATCCCCGGAGTTGCCTGGATCGGTGAAGGCTATCTCCGGGATATCCTTGATCCAGGGAGTCGGCCCCGCTTCGGCCGGCTTGAATACCCAGTCCGAGGCAAAGGTCGTCCAGGTTTTAAGGACCCAATGGTAATAAGTCCTCGCGGAAAGGGAATTAAGCCGCGACAGCCGCATTTCCACCCGCTTAAGGCCGGAGGGCGTCCCCATGCTCCAGTCGCTGGCCGTACCGGAAATGGAAGAGATGGTGTTCCTGAGCCACGCGCCCGGCGCCGGGGAAGTAACCGTAGACACCGGGACCACCGGGTCAAGGAGGAACTGCACGTCTGCGGCTGCGGGCAGCGCGTCCGGCCGGTTGACATTACCAACCGTATCGCGCCCCCTGACATAAAGTCTGTAGGACAGCGAAGCGGGAATAGCTTTCAAAGCCTCGAACTCCGCTATAAGGGCGGCGTTGGTATAAGACCAGGCGTTGCCGCCTATAGAGGTGGCGTTCTTCCAGTGCGTACCGGGCACAAACCCGGCGTCCCAGCCGGAGCCGCTCCAGTACCCTACGCCTACCTGCTCTATGATCAGCTGCACGCCGTTACCGGGGTTTATGCCGGAGCCTGCCTCATCGTAAGCGCCGGAGATCACGGCTACCGAGGAATAGTTAAGCGACAACGGCATGGTGACAGTGGTGGTAGGGGCCGAGTTGTCGTACTGGAACTCCCGGTCCACGTAAGTTTCCTGGTTGCCGGCGCGGTCCAGCGCCCGCACCCTTACCCTGTAAAGATTATTCTCCAGCAGCGCCGGCGGCCAGGTTTCCACACCGCCCGTGTACGACCAGACCGCCGCAGAACTCAGCATGAAACCGAAGTGCGAGTCGTTGGGCCCGTAATAGGTTACAGTCAGCGGGCGGCCGGTGGTACCATCGTCGAAAGCGCCCAGCCCGTTATAATTCTTGTCGCCGGCGGTAACGTCTATTATGCGCATGTCTATGCCGGCCGGCACAATACCGGAATAAGATTCCGTGGAAAGATTTACCCAGTCCGCCACACTGCCGCGGAGCGTGGTTATCTGCGCCCTGTTATGCCAGGCCTGGGAAGGAACAAGGATTGTGGACGAAGGTTTATTTACATCGTAGATGAATTCCCGGTAAACCGCGCCAGGCAACTGGTCCACGGGCGTTATGTTGCCGGCATTATCCCTGGCCCACATATCCGTCCTGTAGCGTTTATTAGCAGCCAGCGGCGGCGTTGCCATATCCCACGCGTTAAGCACGGAGTTAACTATAAGGAAAGTGGAACCGGCCACGCTCCACTGGCCGGCATCCCAGCGCTCTTCCACGGCCCGCCCGGGCAGCAGTTTGCTTATTTCGGCCTTTATCGGCAGCAGTATTCCCGCGGGCGCATCAAGGCTGTTGCCCCGCATCACCGGCATGGGCCGCACAGCGCTGTAGAAAGCGTCAGCTCCCGCCATCGGAGTGGAAATAGTGAGCGTAGGATAACTGAAGTCGGCGGTAACCGTTATGACCGAGACCGCCTCCTGATTGCCGGCCAGGTCCTTACCGGCTATGGACAGGCTGTAAACCTGGTTATTGGTGGAAATAGTAGGCGGGGAATAAATGCCCGGGTAAGTCCAGCTCACGGTGTCCGGAGACACGTCGAAAGTCATGTTCATGTCCACCGGGGTAGGCGAACTCCAGGAGAGGCCGGTCCAGTACCAGCGGTCGCCGGTCGGGATATAGTCGTAATAAATCTGTAATTTAAGCTCGTCCAGCCCCGAGATGCCGGCAAAACTGGTGCCGGAGATCTGGGCCAGGGAACCCTGTATAAAGCCAAGGGCCGCAGGGGTGGAGATCCTCGACACCGGCGGCGTGCCGTCCACCACAAAGGTGCTGATAGCGGGCGGGTCCTGCATATTGCCGCCGTCAGTTCCCATAGGTTCGGCCTTGTCGAAGGCGCGGGTAAGCAGGGTGTAGTTCCTGTCGGAGATCCAGTTGGTATCCGTGAAATTCTGGCGCCAGGTATCGGTGCCGGTGGCGCTGCGCCAGGCGGTATCCGAAGAGATGGCACTATTGAAGATTGAACTGTCCCAGTAATAGGTGGTGCTGCCATACAGGTAGCTTAAGTTGAACTGCACCTTATGCAACTGCTCGGGGGCAAAAGGCAGCAGGGCGTCCGAAGCCAGACCGGTTAACGCATAGGCCCCGGTAAGGCCGGACGGCTGGTACTTTCCCTTATGGACCGGCTTGGTTATAACGGAGGACGGGGGTGTTTTATCACAGACAAAGGTTATGGAGGAAACGCCGTCGGTAAACCCGTTCTGCACGTTGCCCGCGCGGTCAACGGCCTGTACCTGCAGCACATAAGTTCTCCCGCTGACCAGCGCGTCGGACAAGCCGGCGGGCGCATACGTCCAGATATCGGTGCCGGCGACTATATTGAAGGAGGAAACATCCGTGGAGAAGCCGGCGCTGGTCCAGTAGCTGTTGCCTGCCTCGTAATAGAGCTGCGCCTGCACTACGGACAGGTCGGAGCGGGATTTCGGCACGTAGGCGCCCAGCGGGTCGAAAGAGGTACCGCTGAGGCCCGTGAGGCTGCGGAACACCTGCCGGTGGGCCGGGGCGGCCAGGTAAGCGGCCGGGGGAGTGGTGTCGAAAGTCATGGTATAGGAAGCCGCCATGTCGTTCTCGTTCTGTTCTATATTGCCGGCCTTGTCTTTGGGCAGGAGGAAAACCTTGTACTGCCGGCCGTCCTTCAGGCCGTTGTTCACCAGGGTGGCTGTAGACCAGCTCACTGTTTCCTGCGCGGAATAATTGGTCTCTATGTTGGCGGCGTTCGTGTTGGCGCCGGCCGCGGAGAAGCTGGAACCGAACCAATAATAGCCGGTCTCCGTGTCGCCGGACATAACCTTTATCCTGGCGTACACGTTCCCGCCGAACTCCTTCTGCAGAGAAGGCTGCGTTATATTGCCGATGTCCGTGGCGGTACCGGAGACAGAGGGCATGGACCGTATAAATTGCCCGCCGGGCACCAGCACCGCGCCTGTCGGGTTGGTGTTGTCTATTACTACCGTCAGCTCGGAAGGCGAGGGGTCCACTTCGCCGGTGGAGTTGTAGCCGGTAGCGGAAATAGTATAGGAAGCGTTGTCTATCGTGAACGCGGCCGCGCCATCCACGGTTTGTGACCACGAATTGGCTACGTGGCTGACAAAGGTATAAGTGTCGTAAGCCACCCAATGCTTAACCTCGCTATTCTGGTACCACCAGGCCTCAGGCGCCAGCAGGCGCTTTATGCGCACCTGTACGCTGTCCACATCCCTGAGGTTGACGCCGGTCCCGGCCACAGAAAGGATATCCGTACCCTTGTAATTCTGGCCGTCATAACCAGACGGAGAGCCTATGATGGTGTCGGGCTGCGGCGTGTTTATATAGAACCCGATATCGGAATTTTCAACCCCCCCGGCAGGTTTCGTGTTGCCGGCTTTATCCACGGCCAGGGCTATTACGCTGTACTGTGTTTTATTGGCCCAGTTTATATGCGAGGTGTCCCAGGTCCAGGTACTGGGCTGATAGGGGTCCGCGTTCGCGGAAAGCGTACCCGTTGAAACCCACCACCTGTTATCGGGATAAGCGCCCCCGGGGCAGGCCTGAAAACCGCCGGGGTCCTTATAACACCTGAGCGCGCCGTCGATCTCTTTTACGGAGATCAGGACGGACCCGGCAGCGCGCACCTCTCCGGGCGGCACGTCGTACGCGGGGCCGGAAATGCTGTTAACGGCGAACACCGTGCCTGTAGGGAACACGGCCCTGGACGCGGGCGGCGTGGCGTCGCCGGTAAAATAGTTGGTGGTGTAGGCGGTCTGCAGGTTGCCCACCCGGTCGCGCGCACGGCTGAGGGCGTAATAAGTCGTACCGTCGGCAATGGTGCCCGCCGGCAGGCCGTAACTCCAGGTGCCCGAAGAAGCGCCGGAGAAGGTGGCGCTGGACCAGACGGCCGAAGCCCTGTCTTCCCAGGCAGTACCGTTCCACCAGCATTCCAGGACGGTAGCTGACACCGGACACTTACCGCTGGTATTACGCAGCGCCACCTCAATGGCGTTGGTGGCGAAGGTGCTGATCCCCGCTTCATAAGTACGCCCTGTTTCAGCATAGGCCCTGAGGTTTTCAACCGAGTCGTCGGCAAAGCCGGTAATGGCCGGCACGGCGCCGATAAACTCATTGTTAGCCGGAGAAGTTACGGCCGCCACGGGTGTGGTGATATCCACCACAAAGGTGAAGGTGGAGAAGGACGCCCCGGCCGTATTGTTCAGCGCCCGGTCGGAAGCGTACTGCCAGACGGAATAGCGGTAGCCGTCCGTCTGCGAATAAGCCTCCACATTCTTGGTCCAGTCGGGCGGGGCCAGCGTATCCGCGTCGTAATAATCCGTGCCTGTCCACGAATTATTATAAAAATGCCAGAAGGCGCCGTCCGAGCGGCCGAACCGTACCTGCACGCTGTCTACGCCGCTGGGCTCGGAGCCCGGATCGGAAGCCGTGCCGCGGACAAGGTTGGTGGACCCCGCCACGAAATACGCCTGCGGCACCGTAACGTCCGTTACCGGCAGGCTGGTGTCGAAAGTGAAGTGGTGCGCGGCGGAATTATCGGCGTTCAGGTTGCCGTCCAACTGGGCGGCAACCGGCGTATCCATCCAGTTGCCGGCCTTATCTACGGCGCGCACCCACACTGAAATTTTAGAATTATTCACCGGGTCCAGGGAAGGCAGGGTTATGGACCAGGCGGCGCCGGCGTAAGTGGCGGTGCTCCAGCGCGTATACTTGGTGGCAGGAGTAGTATCCCAGTCGCCAAAGGTGCCGGTATACGTGCCTTTCCAATAAGCGTTGAACGCGCCCCGGGCCTTTACCATTACATGCACCCGGTCTACGGCGCCGGAATCGCCTACCGTGCCATACAGTGTCGTAACGGTACTCAGATACACGCCATTGGCCGGGGCGGTGGCCAGGGCCACCGGCTTCTGGTTGTCAAACCTTATCAGCCGGCCGGCGGTACCGGCCGGGATGGCAGCAGGTTCGCCGGCGGCCGGGCCATACTGCCGGTTCTGGGCAAGGTCATACGCCCAGGAAACGGCCAGATAATCCGTGGTGCCCAGGCTGTTTATAGCGGTCTGGATGTTAGGCGGCACGTTCCAGTTCCAGTTCACGACCACGCTGTTAAGAATATAGGCGCCGGTATCCACCGCGGTTTCGTACCAGACCGGGTCGGCGGAGCCGAACCCGTCTACGCCGTTCCACCAGCCGCCGTAGTAAAGTTTCAACGCGGCTTTTACGGTATAGGTTCCCAGCCTGGCCTCGTAAGTCTTGTTATTGGCCAGGTCGTCGCTGGCCTGGCCGCCTATCGCCGGCAGGGTATTCACGTATTCCGCGGCCGGCGAGGTTACGGTGGAGGTCGGGATATCCAGGTCGTATTTTATTTCCACGCTCGAGACCGCGGACGGGTTGCCGGCCAAATCCAGGACGCGTGCCTGATAACGGTATTTATGGTCGGTCAGGAAATTACCCACGGGGATATCGTAACTCCAGCTGCCGGCGGTGCTCTGGCCGGGCAGCCACAAAGCGGCAGCGCAGGCGCCGAAAGCCAGGCCGTTGAAACAGTACAGGTCGCCCGGGTTTGTTATATCCGTAACGGCCAGGGTTACCGTGCTGGGCCCGGTATAGGCCGACTCCTGGGTGTTGAAAGCCTGGCCGGAGAACGTGGACGGCTTGATAGCCGAATAATTGCCGTCGTTTAACGGCGTATTTATCTGCAGCGTGGGCGCGGTAATATCATAAGTGAACGCCACGGTGGAGTAGTCGGCGGAATAATTGCCGGACCAGTCCCGGGCGCGGGCCGACACCGTATATACCACGTCATCTTTGAGCATGGCGCCGTCCACCGTGTAGTACCAGGAGGACGGCCAGATAAACTGGGCGGCGATGGTGTTCCAGGTATCGGCCGAGCCTGTCCAGGCGGAACCGTTCCAATACTGCTCAAAGCCGGGCAGGCCGGTGGAAATACGCACCTGGCTGTACTGGTGGCCGGCCTTGTCGGCCGCAGCGGTACCGTAAACCCCCGCAAACGCGTTAAGGGCGTTGACTGAGGCCGACGGCGTGGTAATGGCCACGGAAGGCGGGGTATTATCCACTATAAAATATTTGAGGTTCGCGCCGCGGCTCTGCGCGGCAGTCCAGTTGCCGTCCCCGGAATCCTGCGCCGGGCGGGCGTCGTCCATGGCTTTGGTTTCCAGCTTATACTCCCAGTCCCCGGGGGGCCAGGTTATATTGGAAGCCGGGGCATAACGCCAGTCCCAGGCCGGCGCGGAGCCGGTAAGGTCGGTAAGCTGCCAGGCGGTTTCAGGATCTATACCGGAAACCCAGGGCCAGGACCCGGTCCAGTACCAGGTGACCGTGGCGTCCAGGTAAGAGAGCCTTATCCGTACCTCCGCTACCGTGGAATTATTTACGCTGTAATAAGAATCCCGCGCCGTGCCGTTGAACTGGGAGGCGGCCTGGCCGATATCGGTTCCTTTATAGCGGCCGCTGACGCCGTTTTGGTCGTCCAGGGGAAGGGTAACGGACGGCAAAGGATACGGCGCGGCCTTGTCTATCTTTATGACCAGCGAGGAAATCGTAACGCCGAACGAGTCCTGCGCGTTGCCGGCCGAGTCCGCGGCCTTGACCAGTATAAGGTACTTTATACCGGGGGTTCCCTCGGAACCCGAAACGAAAGCGGCATCTAGCCCCAACGGCGCGTACATCCAGGAAGTGGCGCTGGCGGACAGGTAGCCGCTGGTATTGCCCAGTAGCGCTATCCAGTTGGGCTGGGCCTGCGTCAGCGTGAACCCTTGTGTATCGTTATGGAACCATTTCATGGAACCGCTGAGCTGCTGCATGGCCAGGTATACGTTGGCATTTTCCCTGTTGTCCGAAGCGGTGCCGGACACGGCGCCCAGCACGCGTACGCCGGAATCGTTCACGTCCAGAGGCAGGAGCACCTGCGCCACGGGTGAAGAACGGTCTATGGTAAATACCGCTGGCAAAGCCGTGGCGGAATTGCCGGCTTTGTCGTTTATGTAAAGTTCGGCCGTATATTGGGCATCAGTTTCCCAGGCGGCGCCGCTCTGGAAATAATCCGTGGTATAGCTCGCTATCCCGGCATTAATCACGGCGGTCAGGTCCGTATACGGCGGGGTCGCTATCGTAAAGGTGGAGGCCTGCCAGTTCCAGTACTGCGAAACCGCGTTGCTCACCCTGAAATAAGCGCTTTGCACCAGACCAGGCGCCGTATCGGAAACATTACCGGTCAGCGAGGCGAGCTGTTTGACGAACACGCCGGCAGGAGCGGTTACAGGCGCGGTGATAGCCGCCACCGGCACGGTTGAGTCTATAACGAACTCGCGGCCGCCGCCCGGGCTTTCCTCGGTCCCAGCCGTGTCATTTTTGGCTTTAGACACCACACGGTATTTGCGGTTAACGGTCCATTTTTCCGGCGCTATGCTCCAGTTCCAGCTGGAAGCGGATACAGAGTAGAAATCCACGAAGCTGAACCCGGTGAAAGTATCGGTGGATTCCCACTGTGTACCGTTCCACACCCGGTCGTCGTTGCCGGCGCCTTCGGCCAGGTCCGGGCCGTAATCCACTATCCTCAGCTGGACCGTGGTGGAGTAAACGGCGGTACCCATTATTACCGGCACCGGGTTGGTTTTCCAGTGCGGGGTAAAGGTATTTGGCGCGGTTATAGCCGAAACCGGCGGCGGCGGGTTCAGCCTGAACTGAATATGCGAGGTATTGGCCGCCGGGAAAACGGGCTTGGCCACCGCGTTGCCGGCCGCGTCGTAGGCCTGGGCGAAAATACGGTACTCTATTTCACCGGAGCCGGAGGTCACCCAGCTGGGGGTGGAGATCCCGGTAGCCTGCCAGACATTGCCGCCCACCAGGGTCGCGTTATAGAAAAGATTGTCGTCCGTAGAATCCCAGGCCATGTTGGTCCGGTTCCAGTAGCGGTCTTCCCCCACCTTGAAGTAGGAGACCCTGACCCCGGCCAGCGTTCCTACAGCGTCCGAAGCGGTAATAGACACCGCGTTTACCTCCACGTTGTAGGAGAGGCCGTGTACGGGCCAGGTAACGGTAGAGGTAGGCGCGGTAAAGTCGGCCGTAACGTCGGTAGCGGTAGAGTAGACCACCTGGGTATTGCCGGCCCGGTCAACCGCATAGGCGCTTACCTCGTAGGTGGAGCCGGTGGTCCACGGCGCGGCGTTAAGCTGCCACCAGGTGGCACCGGAGCTGAGCGTCCCGTGCAGCACCACGCTGTTATCCACCAGCGAACCATCCCAGGTTCCGCCGCCCACGTTGTAGTAAGTGCCGGGGATTCCGCCTGTAAGCTGCTTTATCCGCACGCGCACATCGCCTACCATGCCGTTGGGTTTGTCGTACGACTCGCCGGTAACCTTGCCGGTAAGGCTTACGAACCCGGTATTGAGCGGGTAGGTTATAGTGGCCGTCGGGTTGCGGATATCGTAAACGAACCGCGCCTTGAGGCTCAGCGCTTCCTGGTTGGTGGCGCCGTCGGTAGCCCCGGTGTACACGCTGAACACCTCGCCGTCGAGGCCGGTGTACATGTCGTTATCCACGGTCAGCGTCCAGGGGTTGGTGAAATTAGCGGTAAGCAGCTGCGGGCTGGCCGGCGGGTACCAGGTGGCGCTGTTGTCCCAGTAAGACCCGTCAGACCTGCGCAGGTAGACATTTACCCGGTCCACATTGGAGCCGCCCAGATCCCAGCTGGAGCCGCTGAGTTCCAGCGGCAGCGCGCCGTTATTTATATGCATCCAGTCGGACGGGGCCGTAACCGTGGAGCCGGGGACCTGGCTATCGTAGGTGAAAGTGGAGGTGGCGTAAACCGTGTCGTAGTTGCCCGCCACGTCGCGGGCGCGCGCCCGAACACGGTACTGGTAGCCGCTGGTCCAGGTGGAATCCTGAATATTATAGGTCCACGAGGCGGTAGGCTGGGTGAACGTGGGCACCGCCGTCAGCCACGGGGCCGCGCTCTCGGCGCCGTCCACCCACCCTGCCGGGGTGTAATACTTGTTGGGCGAAAGCTGGAACACCGTGAACTTAATTTCGGTTATTCCGGCATTGTCACCCGCAGTGCCGGTGATGTCCGCCAGCGTCCGGTAATAGCTGGCGGCAGCGGCGGGCTGCGTTATGTAGGTAAGGGGTTTCTGCCGGTCGTAGGTAATAACCGTCCCGACCCCCGCGGTCAGCACATTGGCGTTGGTAGGCTTACCGCCGGCGGGCCCATATTCCCGGTTCTCCGCCAGGTCGAACGCCCACGGCACCAGCAGGTAGCTTACGTTCTGGTTGGCCGGGTTGGCCATATACGCCAGCAGCCCGGCGTCCAGGCTGTAGCTGAACTGGTTGGGCGTAACGTCGGTGCTGTTGTAAGCCTCGTACCACACCGGTTCCGCGGAATTGGTGAAGTCGCTGCCGTTCCACCACCGCAGCGTGGTAAGGTTCTTGACTGCTACATTCACGGTAGCGCTGGCCAGGCCGGCAAAATACTGCCTGCTTCCGTATTGTTCGTCCGAGGCGGTACCGCTTATCTGCGTAAACCCGGTGGTATAGCCCGGCAGCGGGTATGTAAGCGTGGAAGTGGGCGTTTCTATATCGTACTTAAACACGGTAGACTGCACCGGCGCTGTCATATTGCCGGCGAAGTCCGTGGCCCGCGCGTCTATGCGGTACTGCGTGGTATTCTCCCAGGTAAGACTGGCGCTGGCGTAGTCCCAGTTGCCCGTGGTGCCGTGCGCTGGCAGCCACACCGAGCTTGCGCCGAACGAGGCACCGTTGAAATACGCGGGAGTGCCGTTGGGATCTCTGACTATCCGCACCGCCATCGTGCTGACTCCGGTGTCCTGGGAGAGCTGGCCGTTAAGCGAGGTGCCGTTGATAACTACCGGTTTTATGGCAGAGTAGGTTTCAGCGGCGACCGGCGAGGATATTGCCACCGCCGGGGCGGTCCTGTCATAGGTGAAAGAGTATGTGGAATAAACGGCGGAGTAGTTGCCAGCCCAGTCCAGCGCCCGCGCCGACACGGTGTAGCGGGTATCGTCTTTAAGCATGGCCGCGGTCTGATCCACGCTATACTGCCACGAGGTGGGCCAGGTAAGGCCCGGCAGCACGGTGTTCCAGGTATCCGGGGAGGGCAGCCAGCCGGTTCCGTCCTTCCAATAGCGGGTGTCGGGGGTAGTGCCGGTGGAAATGCGTATTTCGGTCTGCTTGTGCCCCGAGGTGGAAGCATCCACCGTGCCCATCAGGTAAGCTATGGCGCTCACGGCCGAAGCGGTGGGCGTGGTTATCACTATGGCGGGCGGAGTGCCGTCAACCATAAAGCGCCGGCTGACGTACGGCGCGGGCT
>Ga0156396_1117_pt1 | contig 34546 bp, 31 predicted proteins | sample RifOxyA3_FD_108040 | JGI IMG/M metagenome (GOLD analysis project Ga0156396, IMG submission 108040) | Elusimicrobia bacterium RIFOXYA12_FULL_57_11 | reverse complement strand
GGCCGCCATCCGCGACTGTGCGCTGACGGACATCGCCGGCGCGGGGGTGACTTGCGTGGCCGGGAAACTGACCGCGGCCGCTGTCGCGATCCTGCGCTCGCAAACAGGCTTCGCGCTGCATTCCTGTTCGGCCGCCGATATTTCGGGTTCGGCTGTCCGCGCGGCGCAGACTGGCATAGAGGCCACCAGCGGGGTCCGTCTCCGCCTGTCCGACAGTTCCGTGAACGGCTGCGACAGGGGCGTCTGGATACAGGAAGATGCCTCGCTGAGCGTTTGCGGCGGGGTTTTTGAGAACAATTCCTTTGCGGGTATTTACACCGACAGAGGAGCGGTTTCGGTTGCCGGCGCCGGCTTTAAGAAAAACAATATCGGAGTTTTTTCCGATCACGCCGGCGCGGTGGTAATCGATAAGGCGGAATTCTCCGCCAACAGGACCGGGCTTAAATGTGACCGGGGCGCAACGGTGCGTATGGCTATGACCTCGGTGTATGGGTGCGAGTGGGATGGGATCTGGTGCGGGGAAGGTGTCAAGCTTGAACTTAACTCCAACAGCTTCGCGGCCAACCGGCACGGTATCAAAGAGGACGGCCCCTGCGAGGTTAAAATGGCCGGCAATAAATTCTCCGAAAACTTTGCCGCGGACCACCTCGCCTGGCCGCATGCGACGGACGGTGTCAGCGGTAAGCGCTGAGATACCGCCCGGCGATTTTTTTCCAGGGATATTCAAGAGCGGTCGCCGCGCCGCCGCCGGCCAGTTTTTTTCTAAAGCCCTTGTCGGCGCACAGGCGCAGGATAGCGGAAGAAACCATTTGTGAGTTTTCGGGATGGACCAGGACCGCGTTGTGCCCGTTCCTGGCGAATTCCGCCAGACCGCCGGTTTTGGCCGCCAGGACCGCTTTGCCGGCCGCCATCGCTTCCAGCGCCGACATGCCGAAGGATTCCCAGCGCGGAGTAGTGGCGTAGAAAAGGCAGGCCTTCATAAGTGCGGTGATTTCGCCCGGAGGCAGCAGGCCTTTAAAGTGTACCCGCCCGCCTATTCCGAGCTTTTTGGCCAGATCCGCAAGGGGCCCGCGGCGGCCGGTTCCGCAGACCACCAGATCGCAGGCGCATCCTTTTTCAATCGCCGCCGCGAAAGCGAAGATCAGCAGGTCGAGCCCTTTATAGGGCGCCGGGCGGCCTACGGTGAGTATGTATGCCCGGCGGCGCGTAAAAGGCGCCGCGCCGGAGGGAGAGGGAGCATCGGTCCCGTCAGGGACTATGTTGAGCTTGTCCGACACAACGGGGAAATCTTCGCGTATCATGCGCGCCAGGAAGCCGGAGACCGCGGTTATGCGGGCGGCCCTGTCCAGGATCTTCCCCAGTGCGCGGCGTGTGGCGCTCGTCAATGGCGGAAGGTCCGGGTGGCGGTAATCGTGAAAGGTTACCACCAGGCGTGCCCGGGCGAGCCGCTTTGACAGCAGCACCGGTGCGTGCCAGGCGCGCAGCCACCCGGAAAAGTGGAAGTTGAGGACCGCGCCCGGGGGTAGCTGCCCGGCCAGCGCGCGCAGCAGCGCCGAGCGGCGCTCTTTTTCGGCGAGGGCAAGGCAGTCGCGCGTAAGGATTAGCGGCGCGGGGCCCGGGTTTAAGCGGAGTTGCGGCCCTGCGGATATTTGTTGCGACACTATGGAGGTGCGGTGGCCGGCGCGGACGAATTCTCTGCTGAGGCCGGACAGTATGCGATTGTAGGTGGGGTCGGAAAAGAATGTTGAAGGAAGCAGCGTGATATCCACTTAAATCCCCGTACCCAGGCCGCGGCGGGCCGGGATATTTTTAAGGCCGGCAGGGTGAACGCTTAATAGAAAGTCCGGAAAGAGGCGGTTTGCGATTTCAGCGAACCGTGCTTTGTCAGGGAAGGCTTTAAGTACGCCTTCTTTGTGTTTTTTGCCTGTGCCTTCTTGTTTTTTCCGTTATTAGGAGCCATTTTTTTGCTCACCGGATCTGAAAATGAGCTGCTTGTAATTTCATCCTATTGTAGCACATTAAACGCTTAATGTTATCCGCGCGTGATGGCTGGTGTGCGCATTTTCAGGGGACGGCTTTCCCTTGGCCGTTAAGGCGTCCTGGCGGCGGCCTTAAGGACCGCGCGCAGCACCGTTTGCGGCGCCACATGAGTGCCTTTCCCGTCAAAGGCGCGGCGCGAGTAGAACATGCCGGCCAGCCCGGGGTTTACGACTTTACTCAGCCTTCCGTAACCGTATATTTCCCATGGGCTGGTGCAATTGAAAATAGCCACAGCGCTCTTGCGCAGGGCCAGCGCGAGGTGCATCGCCAGGGTGTCGCCTGAAACCAGGAGAGTGCACCGGCCGATGTCCGAGATGTAGTCCCGCAGATTTTTCCGCTGCCGGAGAATGAAAAAATTTATATGGTTCTTCCTGAACAGGGCCGTCAGGTTGCAATAACCCGGCCAGTGTTTCAGGGGCCACTTCGGCCCGGCCCGTTTTTCCACCGCCACAAGAGGGGCAAGAGCCCCGGCCGGGGCGGTGGGCAGGAAGTATTCCTCTCCGGCGAATTTGAAACCGCACGCCTCGAACAGGTAATCCTGATAAGATTTTCTCGCCCGGTACTTAAGTTTATCTGCGGCGGGGATCCCGTGCCGGCTTATGAGACTCATATCGAACCAGGGCGCGGAGCTTTCGCAGTACACGGGTTTCCCGCGGTCCAGCCGGGCGCCTGTCTTCCTTGGCGCCCGGGCGGCAGACGCTATGCGGCACGCGGCCGCGCTCTCGTCGAAATTTATGACCCAGTCGAACTTTTCACCGTTTATCCGGCTGAATCCGCCGGGGGTGAGTGCCCGGGCTATGCGCGGGTTGCCGGCCAGCAACGGGAGCGCGGTCCGGCCCGTTACCCAAGTGACGGCGTCTCCGGAAAGTTTATGGAGCAGCGGTGTGGTGCGCAGTACGTCCCCGGCCGCCCCGATTTTAATAATTAGAGTTCTTCTTTTTTTCGCCATAGGCGCCGGGAGCGCGCGCGGCCGGGGCCTGCAAACGCTCAACAGAGGATAAGCTGTGTGTCGAATACTGTTTCGTTTAGGACCAGGTTGAGGGTGGAGCCGGAGGCTTCCCCGAAAATGTAGTTGGATTCGTGTATCGCCGCGGTCCAGCGGGCGAAGTCCTCTTTGGGCCAGGCCCACACTTCCACTTTCTCCCCCTTGGAGATCTCTTTTTTTATAACTTCCCGCATCCTGCGCCCCGCCTCCGCGCTTTCTTTAAGGATGACCAGCCGGCCGGAGCGGATGCGTCTGGCGACTTTGGTAAGTTTATTCACCGCGACGTTCCCGCATTCTATCCAGACGGCTACCCCGCCTGCGCCATCCCCCACCATCAGGTCCGGCAGAAAACCGATATCGGTCACGGACGGGTCCGACGGGCCGGTGTCCAGCGCCGGTTCTTGGTCAAAAAAAAGTATGGCCGCGGTCAGCCGTAAGGCCACGTGCTCGGGCGTTTCTTCCTCTTTGGCCGCTATGAGCGCGCGCCGTGAGCCGCCGTTTATGTTAAGGTCGCACCGGATGTTCATCTCACTCCTCCGGTTCCGCCCGCAGTTTTTTTGCGGGCGCGGCGGAAGCCCTGAAAAGACGCGTTCTGCAGGCGGCGCAGTCGAACTCCAGGCGGAAGACCGCGCCTTCAGCGTCCTCAAGGTACATCGTTTCCACCGGCTTTCCTTTTTTGCATAATCCCAGCCGGCGGGGCAGGCAGAAGCGCATGGTCATCAGTGCGCGGCCGGACATGTCCGCCCCGGCTTCCGCCGCCCGGCCGATCGCCGTTACTCCGTGGCGCGTGTAGAAGCGCGCCGCCTTTGCGTTCAGCACGTTCCCCGTGAAATCCAGTTTCCGTTCCGGGTAAGGAGTGTCGTTGGGTGTTATCTTTATTTCTTCGCGTTCCCCGGCGGCCGCGCCGGCAGCGTCGAGTGCCGCCAGGGTGTCGCGACGCAGGTCGTTCAGCGCGGAAACGGGGATAAAGAAGGAGGCTGACAGCTTCAGCTCAAGCGCTTCCAGGTAGAAACCGCTTTCCCCGAGTTTCGAGAGCTGTTTTTTTATAGTGTCCAGCGCCTGGTCCGGTTTCTTGGCCGCCTCCTTCTTTGAGGGCAGCTCTTTTACGGCTGTCGCGCCGCGCTCATCAGAGGCTTTCAGGGAGAAACCGTCCCTGGTTTCCGAAAATTCAAGTTTGACCGCGAACCTGCGCTGCGCCGTGTCGCGCTCCACGGTTTTCAGGAATTCTTTGTCCAGATTGCGGTATACCGCGCTGCCGTTGTCCAGGCCCTTAAGGTTGTCGGCACGCACGCGGTCATCCTTTACGCCGTTCACCAGTGAGCCGGACAGTACTCCGTTTTTGTCGAAGAAGGTTATTCCGTCCCCAGGGTGGAGTTTGTGCGCGTTATGTATTTTAAAGGAACCTTCCTTTATATCGAAAACGCGTCCCAGCGGCTCGCCGGCGAATTTGGGAGTGTCGGGCGAGGCGATGTCCAGCGGGTTGCCGTCTATAAAATATTCAGTGTAGCCGCGGTTAAAGGTCTTGGCAGGGTCCGGGGAGAAGGCCGTGAAACTTTTTCCGAAAGAAGCCCGCGCAAAACCTTTGCCGGCTATCACCCTGTCGAGTTCCCTGCGGTAAACCGAAACGATGTTGCGCACATAGGCCCTGTCTTTGAGGCGGCCCTCTATTTTGAAAGAGGTTATCCCGGCGGCCGCCAGGTGGGCCAGCCGGCGCGATAGGTTCAGGTCTTTAAGTGAAAGCAGGTGTTTGCCTTCCGCCAGGGGGGCGCCGGCGGCGTCCTTCAGTGTGTAAAGCTTGCGGCAGGGCTGCGCGCATTCGCCCCGGTTGCCGCTGCGGCCGCCCAGGTCGCAGCTCAGGTAGCACTGGCCGCTGTAGGCCACGCACAGCGCCCCGTGGACAAAAAACTCAAGCTCCACGGTGGTCTTTGCCCTGATGGCCTTTATTTCCTCCAGGGTGAGTTCGCGGGCCAGGATTACCCGCTTAAACCCGGCCTTCTCAAGGAACCTAACTTTTTCCGGGGTAACGTTGTGGGTCTGGGTGCTGGCGATCAGTGGTATGGGGGGGAGAGCGGTTTCCAGCAGGCCCATGTCCTGGATTATAACCGCGTCCGCGCCAGCGTCCCAGAGGGTGTGTATGATCTTCTGGGCGCGCGGGATCTCTTCGTCGGTAAGTATGGTGTTCAGCGCCGCGTAGACTTTGGCGCGGTATTTATGGGCGTAGGCCGCCAGTTTCCCTATGTCGGAGGCGGTATTCGCGGCTCCGGAGCGCGCGCCGAAATGCTCCGCGCCGATATAGACCGAGTCGGCGCCGCAATTTACGGCGTCTATGCCGGTTTCCAGATCCCTGGCCGGGGCCAGCAGTTCAAGTTTTTTCATGGTTCACCAGAGGTAAACAGCCGATCTTGTCCGAATTCCCGAAGCCGCTGTCTTTATAACGCGTGCTGCCGGCGCCCGGCAGGCGGTCCGGGTTTACAGCAGCCTTACCGGGCCCGGGGCTCCGGCGCGGGATTGCGCGTAGTCCGACTCTATCCGGTAATAGGTGTAGGTGAGGCTGGCCACCCGGGAAATAAATTTTTTCGCGCTCGCATAGTCCGGAACCTCGGAGGTCAGTACCACTATAACATAGTCGCCGCGAGGGGAAAACACTATGCCGGCGTCGTGGCAGGATTTGCGCAGCAGGCCGGTCTTGTGGCCTATTTCCCAGCCCAGGGGCAGGCCTTTGCGCAGGCGGCTGCGGCTCTTGGTGTGCTTGAGGACGTCAAGCATGAACTCGCTGGCTTCCCTGTCGACCAGCTCTCCGGCGTAAATACGCTCCATGAGGCCGGCCATTTCCCGCGCGGTGGTGTAATTCTCCCGCGCTATGCGGCCGGAGGACAGGCTCATCCCCTCCTGGGTTATGTTGGTGTGAACCAGCCCGAGCTGCTTGAACGCTGTTTTCAGGTAAGGCATGCCCACATAATCTATGAGCATTTTGGTGGCTGTGTTGTCGCTTTCTGTTATCATCTTGTAGATGATTTCCATAACGCTCAGGGTCGTGCCGTCGCGTACCCACCGAAGCGACCCGGAGCCGCCCACCCGGTCCGCCCTGGTCAGCCGGATCTGCGTGCCCAGCGTTATGGCACCGCTCTTTATGCGGTCGAATACTGCCGCCATTATGGGGACTTTTATCAGGCTGGCGGAGGGGAACAGCCGGTCCGCGTTGTAATCCCAGTTTCTGCCGGTATGGAGGTCTCCAATGTAAATGCCCACGTTGCCGCGCCAATTGGCGGCGGCCTTCTCCAGCCCCGACACCATGGACTCCCATTCCGTGTCGGTTATAGGGGATTGGACCGTTTTCTTTCCTTCCGGGGGCGGGTTTAACTGCAGGTTAAGCCATGCGCCGCCGCGGTAAAGCCCGAAAGAGGCCGCGGCCAGGCAGAGCGCCAGGCAGGCAAAAGCCCAGCCGGACAGTTTCCGGGGCGGGGGCGGGATATGCCGGGTGGCTGCATGATGCCGTTGCAAGCTGATCTCCCTGTCGGGCGGTTATTTGCGGACGCTCAATGCCAGCGCGTCGCCTTCGCCCTTGTAGTCCACAAGCACCGTATTGCCTTTCTTCATGGTGCTGTTGAGCAGGAATTCGGACAGGGGGTCTTCAACGTATTTCTGTACCGTGCGCAGCAGCGGCCGGGCGCCGTAATTCGGGTCGAAGCCCTGTTTGCAGAGGAAATTCTTGGCTGCCTGTGTTATCTCAAAGGCGACTTCTTTCGCCTCGAGTTTCGACTTTACCGTTTTAAGGCGGAGTTCAAGTATCAGTTCTGTGTCGGCTTCCGTGAGCGGCCGGAATACGATGGTCTCGTCGATGCGGTTTATGAACTCGGGGTTGAAGACGCGCTTGACCTCTTCCATCACCGTGTCTTTCATCTCTTTGTAGTCTTTTTCCTTGTCGTCCGCGGGCATAAAGCCCAGGGTTTTGCCTTTGGATATAAGCCGCGCGCCCACGTTGGAGGTCATTATCAGGATGGTGTTCTTGAAGCTGACCTTGTGGCCGAGACTGTCGGTAAGTGTGCCCTCGTCCATTATCTGCAGCAGGATGTTGAAGACGTCGGGGTGCGCTTTCTCTATTTCGTCAAGCACTACCACGCAGTAAGGTTTGCGGCGCACGATCTCGGTGAGCTTGCCGCCTTCCTCGTAGCCCACGTAGCCGGGAGGCGCGCCGATGAGGCGGCTCACGGAGAACTTCTCCATGTACTCGCTCATGTCCACGCGGACCATGGCTTCCTCGTTGCCGAACAGGAAATCCGCCAGCACGCGCGCGAGTTCCGTCTTGCCCACGCCCGTCGGGCCCAGGAAGATAAAATTGCCGATGGGGCGCTTGGCGTCCTTCATGCCGGTGCGGCTGCGCTTGATGGCCTGTGAAACTATCTTTACCGCTTCGTCCTGCCCGATGAGCCGCTTATGGATCTCGCCTTCCATGTTCTTAAGTTTATCGGCTTCGGTCTCCGTCATGCGGGTGACCGGGATGCCGGTCCACTTCGAGGCTATGAACGCGATATCCTCTTCCGTGACTTCCGGGACGATCTTGTCGCGGGATTCGCGCCATTTTTTGCGCGCGTCTTCGAGGGCCTTTTTCAGTTCTTTTTCCTTGTCCCGCAGTTTGGCGGCCTTCTCGTATTCCTGTCCGTAAATGGCGGCGTTCTTCTGCTTGGAAACTTCCTCTATCTCAGTTTCCTTTTCCTTGAATTCAGAGGGGGCCACGGAAAGCTTGAGACGGGCCCGGCTGCCGGCTTCGTCGATGAGGTCTATCGCTTTGTCCGGCAGGGCCCGGTCGGTTATGTATTTTTCACTGAGTGTGGCCGCCGCGAAGATGGCGGGGTCGGTGTATTTGCATTTATGATGATTCTCGTATTTTTCCTGGAGGCCTTTGAGTATCTCTATGGTCTCCGGGGCGGAGGGCGGCTCCACTATCACGGTCTGGAAGCGGCGCTCCAGCGCGGGGTCGTGCTCGATATGCTTGCGGTACTCGTCGAAGGTGGTGGCGCCTATGCACTGGAGCTCGCCGCGGGCCAGCGCGGGCTTGAGCATGTTCGAGGCGTCTATGGCGCCTTCGGCGGCGCCGGCGCCTATCACGGTATGCAGCTCGTCGATGAACATGATGATGTTATTCTTGGCCTTGCGGATCTCCTCTATAATGCCCTTGAGGCGCTGCTCGAACTCGCCGCGGTACTTGGTGCCGGCCACTATGGAGGCCAGGTCCAGGCTTAAAAGCCGTTTCCCGACGAGGGTGTCGGAGATCTCTCCGGCGGCGATCTTTTGCGCCAGCCCTTCAACGATGGCTGTTTTGCCCACACCGGGTTCGCCTACCAGCACCGGGTTGTTCTTCGTGCGGCGCCCGAGCACCTGTATGACGCGTTCTATTTCATCACTGCGGCCTATCACGGGGTCTAGCCTGCCTTCGCGCGCCATCTGGGTCATGTCGCGGGCGAATTCATCGAGGATGGGGGTTTTGGTCTTGCCTTTGGGGCCGGCGTGCGCTGCGTGGCTTTTGGGCTGCGGCGCTTCCTTGGGGGAATCTTTCTGTTCCATTTCTCCCAGGATGCTGAGGACTTCCTCCCGCACGGTTTCCAGTTTAAGTCCGAGGTTTTCCAGGACGCGGGCGGCGACGCCCTCTTCTTCGCGGATGAGCCCGAGCAGGATGTGCTCGGTGCCGATGTAGGAATGACTCATGTGCTGGGCTTCTTCCACGGCATATTCCAGCACTTTCTTGGCGCGGGGCGTGAAGGGTATTTCGCCCAGGAGCATCATGTTGTCGCCGGTGCCGACTATTTTTTCTATTTCAGCGCGGACTTTGCGCAGGTCTATGCCCAGGTTCTGGAAGACCTGGGAGGCTACGCCTTCCGAAAGGGCTATAAGACCCAGCAGGATGTGCTCGGTGCCGACGTAATCGTGGTTGAGGCGCTTGGCCTCTTCTTGCGCGATAAGGATGACACGCTGCGCCCTGTCCGTAAATCTTGTTCCCATGTTTCTGGCCTCCGTGGCGGCTTCTACAAATAAAATTAAATTCGCAAATAGAAACGCGCGAATAATGCCGTTTCGCCATACTATTATGACAAATGCGCGACGTTTATTCAACTTTGTGCAGTATACGCGGGAATTCGGGATTTTTGTGGTGCGTATGGGCGTACGGGCTCCGGGGTGTGGACCGGGCTGGAAAAACGCGCTCGGCCACACCGTGGCCTCGCTCATCCTCCGGCTTCGGCGCTATGCAAGCCTCAGCCTCCGGAAGGTTTTTCCAGCCCGGTCCACACCCCGGAGCCCGTGGGCAGCTCGGGGCGCGGGTAGCGGGAGCCCGGATAAGCAAAACCTTCGCGGAGGCGATTGCTTGCGTAGCGCAATCGCCGAGTGATGAGGTGCGCGCACGGTGTGCGCGACACCGCGTTTTGCGTTCCGGGCTCCCGCTACCCGCGCCGGCTCAGGGTGAGCGGCGGACTTTTATTTTGAAGCCTTCGACCGCGGTTACGGTCACTTCGGCGCCGGCGGGGATGTCCCCGGAAAGGCTCTCGGCTTCCCAGAGCTCGCCTTCGGCCAGCACGGTGCCCTTGGGGGACAGCGCGGTTTTGGCCAGGCCCTTCTTGCCGGCCAGGCTTTCAATGCCGGTAACCACCCGGAGCAGCTGGGCGCGCAGCACGATGTACGCCAGCGCGGCCACTACCGCCACAAGACCGATTATAGTTGAAACAAGCATATTCAGTGAGACCGAGAGTCCTCCCATGGTTTGCTGGTCGAACAAGAGCAGGGCGCCGAACAATATGGACGCCGCCCCGGCCAGCGTCAGCAGGCCGTAGCTTAGCACCTTGATCTCCGCTATGAAGAATACGAACCCCAGCAGTATCAGCGCAAGTCCCGCCGTGTTGGCGGACAGCGTCTGGAAAGAGTAGAAAGCCGTTACCAGGGAGACCGCTCCCACTACGCCGGGAAGTATCAGCCCGGGGTTGTATAGTTCGATGAAAAGTCCCGCGGCGCCAAGGCTCATAAGTATCATGGCGATGTCCGGGTTCGTTATCGTGGCAAGCAGTTTCTGGCGCCTGGTCTGGTTGAAGTATTCAACCGCGGGGCGCGGCGCGTGGAGCGTTCCGAACCCTCCGGTCTTGAACCCGTCGGCTTTTGCCAGGAACTCTTCAAGGTTCTCGGCCATAAAATCCGCCACGCCGGTCTTTACGGCTTCCTGCGCCGAGATGGACCTGCTTTTTGTCACGGCTTCCATGGCCCAGGCCGCGTTGCGGCCGGTCTTCTGCGCTATGGACTGGATATACGCCGCCGCGTCGTTGAGGGTTTTCTCGGACATCGCGTCTTTTTTCTCGGTTTTTTTATCGCCCGCGCCCAGGGGAATGCCCCCGAGCATTACCGGGTGGGCGGCGCCGATGTTGGTGCCGGGGGACATGGCTACCAGGGGCGAGGCCATGGCTATAAAGACCCCGGCCGAGGCCGCCCGCGCTCCCTGGGGGGAAACATAGATCGCCACCGGTTTTTTTGAGGCGAGCATCCCCTGTATTATGGCGCGCATGGAGATATCCAGCCCGCCTGGCGTGTCCAGCGTTATTATGAGCATGTCCGCGCCGCCCGGGCCATTTACGCGGTTAAGTGCCGCCCCGATAAACTCCGCCGCCGCCGGAGTGATAACTCCGTTATAGGGGGCTACCAGCACGGTACTCACTTCGTAAACTCTCTGCGCTGGTTGTTTTGCCGGCGCGGCCGCTGTGCCCGCCGCCGGCAGTATCAGCGCCAGTGACAGGAAAAGCATGTGTTTCATAGTGGTCCTCCCTGCTGCTGTTCGAGGTGGGTTGTTATGCCGCGGCTTATTTCCGCGGCTATTTTTTTCCCCAGGGCTTTTTCCGTTTTCAACCGCGCTTCAGCGTCGGTGGCGGAGGCCTCTTTGGCGGCGGCGTCAAAGGTCAGGAAAACTTTGGCGGTCTTTACATCTTTAAGGACCACGGCGGCCGTGCCTCTGCGCCAGCGCCAGCGGGATTGTTCATCGGGATCGGCCGCCGCGGCAAGCTCCACGGTGCACTCCGCCGCGAGGTCAGCGCCGTCTGCCCGGGGGGCGGTCCTGGCGTCCATGCCCAGCCCGTTAAAGGCCTTTATGATGGCTGCGGTTACGGGGTCAGATCTGTCGCCGGACATCAGCAGTACCACGTCCAGGGCCGCCAGGGCTTTGGAGGCCTCGCGGCGGATGGCGTTCGTGTCCAGACCCGTGGCGCCGGCGCCGGCAGGATCGAGCACCCGCCTGTCGGCCGCCAGGGCGTCACGGGTTTTAAGGAGATCCATCAACTGCAGCGCGTGTTTGGCTTTCTGCAATTTTTCTGCCGCGGCCGCCAGCTGCGCCGAGAGTTCCCGTCCGAGCACGTCCAGTTCGCCAGTCTTTTCCTCCAGTGCCGCCAGGGCTCTGGCGCGGTCCAGTACGGCCAGCGCGTAATACTGGCCCGAGGCGCCGTCGCGCCAGGTCTGTGCTATTTCCACTCCTTCAAGTTCCTTTTGCGAGACCGCGCGGACATTCTGCATCACGTTCTGGGAAGATGACGTTTCGGCCTTCCCTTGCGCCATATAAGAGTTGTCTGAAGAAACTACGGAGGTGTTAAGATTTATGCGGGTAGAGAAAATTTTAGAGATCTCGGCGCGGGCACGGTCTTTGGCTGTGGAAATATCGTCGGCCGAGGACACTCCGGTAAGGAAGCGGCTGCGGGGGTATTCGTAAGAGACGCCGTCCACCCAGGCGGGGCGGGGTGGCTGCGCCGCGGCGGCCGCGCCAGTGCCCGGCTTTGTGGCGGCGGAGGCGCACGCCGACAACACGACCGCGAAACAGGCAGCTGTAAGATATTTGTACATATTAGGGAACCCCCTAGTGAGCCGTGCGGTAATGCAGGTATGTCCGCCGGCCTTTTACCACTTCCACGTCTTTGAAATCTATGGTTCCGGACGGGGCGCCGTTGCGGTCCGTAAAAGTGATCTTTACGTCCTGTCTGCCCGGGGCCGCGGTTACGCGAGCCATGCGTATCTGCGCCGGCAGCGTCGTCCACCCGCGGGTGTCGGCGGTTTCGGTGGCGGCTCCGGCGGCGCTGGTGACCATCTTGGCCAGAAAACCCAGCCCGGCTCCGGCACGGTTTTCCACTTCTGCGGAGGCCGCCCGCGCGAGCACGAACTTTATGGTTGCCCGGGCTATGGCGCGCAGCCTTATTGCCGCGTTTTTCGACTCCAGTACCTGGCGGGCGATGGCGGAGATGTCTTCAACCAGCAGCGACTCTGACCGGGCCCCGGCGGCCTCTATGCGCGATCCGGCGATAGTGTACGGGTCCTGCACGTATTGCGGGTAAGCTACGGTTATGGCGCTGCCGATAAGGCCGGCGTTCACGGCGTTCGCGAAGCGTTCCGAGCCCGCCTCTTCCTCGCCGCTCTGGCTTACCGCCAGCATGGCCTCGTTCCAGGCCACCTGGAAAGTGCGGGAGATTTTCATCGGCGCGGGCCCGTTATAGTGAAAGAAGATTAATTCCCCCACGCCCAGGCTTTCCAGTCTGGAATAGGGCGGGCTCGTGAATTCCGGTTCTGGCATGCCGTAGTCCGCCGCGTATGTTTTATAAGCCGCCGCGGCCGCTTTGTAGGCTATGCGCGCGTCGTCGTGGTCGCCGTTCTGTTCAAAAAGCATGGCGCTCAGGTACTGGGAGAAGGCGCTGTCCTGGTAGCCGCTTTTACCCTGCATGAATTCATTGAAGCGGCCGAGGTAGGCGGTGACTTTGCGGGCCTCTACCAGCGCGTCGTCGGTTTTGCCCAGAAAGACATAATTCAGCGCCCGGAAAGCGTTGAGGAGGGCCCGTTCGAAAACTTCTCCCGCGTATTTCGTGGTGTTGTCGTTAAGAAGGAGGGTTCCCGCGCGCCTGCTTACGCTCCGGGTGAAGAGTTCTTCCATCCTGTTTTCCGCCGTCGCAAGGCTAAGCTCGCTTTCCCGGTAGCTGGCGGAGTCGTGCTGTACCATGCCCAGGTCCAAATAGTAGAGAACTGAATTCTTTTCTCCGTATTCGGAAGTTTTGTTTTGTTCTATGTCGGCCCGCGCCCCCGCGTAGTCGTGTGCCGCTATTTTGGCGTTGAGGCCGGCCCGGTAGGAGCGTGAGGGGCCGGCGCAGGCCGCGAACAGCAGGGCCGCGCCGGCAAGCAGGCGGTACGCAGGGAGATGAACCCTCATTTACGATATGCTACCAGGTTGACTTGGACCGCTTTACCGATTTCTTGATCTTTTTCTGGCCGGTCCAGGAGATCTGGTTGTTTTTCAGGTTGAGGAGTTTGAGATTGACCTGGTACAGGATGACGGACTTGCCGCCTTCTTTATCCTCTATGGTGCTGATGTTGCCGCTCAGCATGAAATCCGCCCCTGTTTCCTGGCCGTGGGCTTTTTTCGTGTCCTCGGCGGCGTTGGTGTCCTGGTCCAGGCGCTCGTCGCGCACTTCGCCGCGCTCGTCCTTGCTGGCCACAAAAGTGACTCGTCCGGAATTTATCAGCGCGCGCTGCAGGTCTTCCACGAAAACCCCGGTGTTGATATGTTCGCTGCTCTGGTTGCGGACGGTGCCCACTATCACGGTGGGGTTTTCCCCGGCCGGGCCGGCCGCCGCGCTTATCCAGGGCCTGGCCAGGCAGTCGGCGATCATCTCTTCGGCGGTCAGGCGGGAGTCCGTGTCGTTCCATTTTCCGCTTATGTCCACCACCGCGGCGGTGTCGATGCGTTTAACCTGCGTCCCGCCGCAGCCGGACAGCGCCGGCAATACCAGCAGCGTGGAAATTAATAAATAGTTTTTCATAATGACCGGTTCTCCTTGAATGAGGAACTAGGAAACTCCGCCGGGTTTTCCGTGAAAACCCGGCGTCAGCGTATGGAATATGAATTAACGCTTGGCTTCTTCCGCGGTTAGGTCGTCAAAGGCCTTGTCAGCGTTGGCTTTCACGTAATCCCGCACCTTTGAGTCGAGTTCGGCGGCCTTGTCGAGCGAGGCTTTTACCCCGGCGACGTCAAGTTTGGCCAGCGCGAACATTGACCCATCGGAGGAATCGACCCAGTGGTCAACGATAACAACCCCGGAGAGGTTCATCTGGGTGAAACTCTTCAGTGAATTCGTCACGTTCTGTTCCTCGCTGGAACTTTTCATGTCCCCGGCGGTCGTGGAGGCCATATAATCTTTGGACAGTTTGGCTATATAGGTGTTAAACACCTCCGCTATCTTGGCGCGGGCGCGGCTGTCGGCGGTATCTATGGCAAGCGCCCTGTTCCGGACGCCGGTGGCTATCCCGACGCCGTAGAAGTTGCCGTCTTTGAAGGCGCCGGAGCCCTGGTTTACCCAGGCAGGGCCGGCGGCCGCGATGGGCGCGCTGACAGCGGCGGTCTGGACGTTCTTATTCCCGCCGCCGCAGCCGGTAAGAGCTAGCGTCGCCCCGATGCAAACAAATACTTTCGCCGCGCTATTCATGTTTTTCATTTTGATTGGGCCCCTTGATATAGATGAACGGATTAATTGCCGGATTCTATAAGAAAACTAGCAATTAATCCCGCTATTGTCAACGGCGCCGCGGGCCAGGGGAAAAGGTGGTTTTCTTTCCGTAAAGCGGAGGGCGTTTTATGCGGTCTGGGCCAGGGCTTTGGCAACGGAGAGCATGAACCTGTCCGTGTCCAGCGGTTTGCCCAGGCATTCCGATACGGCGGCAAGGTCCATTGCGCCGGGGTTTTGGGCGGAGCCGGTAACCAGCAGGCTTCTGGCGCCTGAAAATTTTTCAGAGAACAGGCGCGCCAGATCGGTGCCAAGGCCGTCGCCGAGCATCAGGTCGGTCACGAGCAGATCGAAATGGCGTGTTTCAATAAGCGTTTTCGCCGTGGCGGCGCTGTCGGCAAAGGTTACGGTATAATCCTGTCCGGACAATACGCGGGAATAAAGCCTGCGCATCGTGGAATCGTCATCAGCTATAAGTATTTCGGGGGGCATGGCAGCCTTCTTTCAAGCAGAATGCCCTCACCGCTTCAGGGCCCCCCAGCCCTTTTACAGGTAAGACCGATTTTTTTTTCTCCCGGCGCCGTGATACGGCAATGCGTCCGGGTGTCTAAAGTTTACATATCAATTACCGGAATTGTAAAGGGCTTTTGGCCCGGGCTGGAGGTGGTATCCGGCCCGTGTGCGGCTGGGCCTGTTGGCACGCGGAGCCCTGCGGTATGCGCCGGGTTTTTTGATAACATACCATTTATGACCGAATCAGGCTTCCGGCTTGCCCCCGGTTCTTTTGAGGAAAAATTCATACGCAGCGGGGGGCATGGCGGGCAAAATGTCAACAAAGTCGCCACTACCGTGCAGCTGCGGTTTTTCCCTTCCGTTTCCGGCCTGCCCGCAGAGGCGCAGCAGCGGCTAAAGACGCTGGCCGGCGCAAAACTTACCATGGAAGGCGAGATTGTGATAACCGCGGGCGAGTACCGGACGCAGGAGCAGAACCGGGCCGCCGCGCGCGCCCGGCTGTTTGAGCTTGTGGAGCGCTCCATGAGGCCCCCTAAGCGCAGGAGGCCCACCAGGCCGTCTTACGGCTCCCGGCTCCGCCGCCTGGAAGACAAGAAACGCCGTTCCGATGTGAAAAAAACGCGCTATTCCGCGGACTGACCGCCTGGCTTTTGCGGCGCGTCTCCACGGCTTTGGACCTTATGCGCTGCTGCCTGGCTCCGTGTGCCGGGGGTTAATCTTTCGCGTGATGCTTCTTCCAGGTCATGGCCAGGAGCAGTATGGCCAGCACGCAAGAGGCAAGGAGCAGCTTGAACCCGCCGTCCCAGCCGTAGCTGTCCACCACGCGGCCTATACCCACCTCGGCGATGACCGCCCCGAACAGGTAGCCGAACAGGCCCGTGAAGCCGGCGGCCGTGCCCGCGGCTTTTTTGGGCACCATGTCCACGGCGCTTACGCCTATCAGCATTACCGGCCCGTAAATAAGGAAACCGATGACGAACAGCGAGGCCGAGTCCACCCAGAAGCGTCCGGCCGGATTCTGCCAGTACACATAAACCGCTATGGTCACCAGCAGCATGTAGATGACCGAGACGGGGCCGCGCCGGCCGTGGAAGAATTTGTCGCTGGCCCAGCCGGCCAGCAGGGTGCCGGGGATACCGGCGTATTCGTAAATAAAGAACTGCCAGCGGGCGGTGTCCTGCGGGCAGCCTTTAACCGCCGTCAGGTAGGTGGGCGCCCAGTCCAGCACGCCGTAGCGGATAACGTAGACGAAGATGTTGGCAAAAGCTATCAGCCAAAGCGGCTTGTTGTAGAGGATGTATTTGGTGAAGATCTCTTTTGCGCCCATTTCCCGCTCGGGGTCGGCTACGCCGGTGTCGGGATGATCGTTGGCGTAGTCTTCTATCGGGGGCAGGCCCACCGACTGCGGTGTATCGCGCAGAAAGAGTATTATCAGCGCGCCCATGGCGATGGCCATGAAGGCGGGCACGTAAAAAATAAGGAAGAAGGGCAGGGTGCCGCCGCTGGTGAGGGCCGTCAGGCCGAGGATGGTGGCCAGCGCCAGCGCGCCGTTTATTATGGGGCCCACTATGCCGCCGCCCACATTGTGCGCCAGGTTCCAGATGGCGAACTTGGTGCCGCGCTCGCCGTCAGAGAACCAGTGGGTGAGCGTGCGCGCGCAGGGCGCCCAGCCCATGCCCTGCGCCCAGCCGTTTACGAACCACAATGCGAGCATGGCCCACAACGAGCCGACCAGCGTCGGGAACAGCAGGTTGACGAGTCCTGAGAGGATGAGGCCGGTGGCCATGAAATAGCGCGGGTTGGACCGGTCGGAAACGTTGCCCATCACGAACTTGCTGAGGCCGTAGGAGACGGCCAGCCCTGTGGCTATCAGGCCTACGTCGCCTTTGGAAAAACCGTAGTGGTTTATCAGGTACGGCTTGGCCAGGGAGAAATTCTTTCGCACCAGGTAGAAGCCGGCGTAACCGAAGAAGATCGAGAGCATCATCTGTGCTCGCAGCGTTTTGTAGCGGGCGTCCTCGAGCGTTTTTGGGAGGCGCGCTATGTGCGCCGCGGGCTTGTAGAGCGAAAGGAATTTTGAAAGCATTTTGTCTCCGTTCTGCGGCGGGCCCGTTCAGGCGCAGGTCCCGTCTTTCTCTTCGGCGCCGCCAAGGGACAACGCCAGGTTGATCAGCACGGCGAACACCGTGCCGAAAGCTATGCCGGCGATATTCACCGAGCCGACAGTGACCCCTTTAACTCCCAGGCCCGTGGCGATGATCAGCGACGAGCCGGCGATAATCAGGTTCTTGTGCGAGCAGAAATCCACTTTCGCGTCCAGCCAGATCTTGATGCCCATCATGGCTATGAGGCCGTAAAGTATAAGGGTTACCCCGCCCAGCACCGGGCCGGGGATGGACAAGATCACCGCGCCGAATTTGGGGCATAGTCCCAGCAGCAGCGCTATGCAGGCTGCGGCCATGAAATTGTAAACGCTGAACACCCGGGTTATCGCCATCACGCCCATGTTCTCGGCGTAGGTGGTCTGCGGTGTGCCGCCGCCCATGGCCGAAACGAAGCTGGCCGCCGCATCGCCCAGGTAGGCCCGGCCCAGGTGCGGGCCGAGGTCGCGTTTCATATACCCGGAGATGGCCTCTATGTGGCCTTTGTTCTCGGCTACCAGCACTACGAACACGGGCGCTATGACCAGCAGGGCCTCGAAACTGAAAGCGGGCGCTGTAAATGGCGGCAGGCCCAGCCAGGCCGCGTCGTGTATGGCCGCCAGCTGTCCGGGACCGATTATGCCCAGCAGCAGGGAAAGAGCGTAACCGACTACCACACCGGTAAGTATGGGCAGCAGGCGCAGGAAGCCCCGGAAGTAAATGGACACGGCGGCGGCCACTGAGAATGTAACGCAGGCGGCCAGCAGCTTCAGCGCGTCCCGGCCGCCTGCCAGGCGGAAATCAGAATTAATGAAGTTCCCTACGGCGGCGGAGGAGAGATTGAGGCCTATGAGCGCCACCACGGCGCCGGTGACGACAGGCGGCATCAGGCGGTCTATCCATTTTGAACCGTATTTTACCGTGGCGGCCCCCGCCAGGGCGTACAGTACGGCCGCGCCGGCTATGCCGCACAGCGCGAAAGGAATCTTCTCCGCCGCGCCGCCGGTGACGGCCAGCACGGGGCCGATGAACGCGAAGGAGGAGCCCAGGTAACTGGGGACCTTGGCGCGGGTTATAACGATAAAAAGGAGCGTGCCTATGCCGGAAAAGAAAATAGCGGTCTGGGGGTTGAACCCCATGAGTATGGGCGCCAGTACCGTGGCGCCGAACATGGCCACAACATGCTGCATGCCCATGGGGATAAGCCGGGCCAGAGGAAGCTTGTCTTCGGGATAATAAATTCCGTTTTCCATGGCTTTTGATAATAATACAAATTTTGCGCGCCGCTGAAAGCGCGACCCTGGCGCAAAAATATATAATATACGCGTGTGGGGAGGCGTCCGGTGCCGCAAACCCGGGGGTTTATGAATAACAAGGACAAGCGCCGTGCACAGCGTGAAAGGCACGATTCGGTGGTGGAGATCTTCAGCCCGGCCGGCAAACTGCTGGATTCCGGGCGCCTGATAGATTTTTCCGCTACCGGCGCGGCTTTTTTTTCCGTTAATGCAATGGCGAACGGGGCCAGGCTCAGGCTCCGCATAAGGCTTTTGGAAAAAGGCGTGCTTGATATTTCCGCGCAGGTCGTCTGGACCAGGAAGGAGGGCGCCGGAAACCTTTACGGCCTGAAATTCGACTCCGTGCAGAACGTGTATCCTGCCGGGGAATTAAAAAGACCTTTTGGCTGACCCGTAGGCGCCGGAAGACGGCGCTTCGTCCGCCGGCAAAACAGGCCGCCCGCTTTAACGAGAGGGCTCTTTTGTTCCTGCCTACAGGACCTTGTAAAGTTCCAGCGGTTCGGCTTTTCCTTTCAGCGCCACGGGGCCCACGCTCTCGAACCTGGCTTCCCCGTCCAGGGTCCCGCCGACCTTTTCCAGTACCAGCCGGCTTATGAGGATATCGGTGCCCAGGTCCTTGGTTTTTGATTCGAGGCGGGCGGCGATGTTCACGGTGTCCCCTATAAAAGTATACTCCAGGCGGCTGAGCGTGCCGATATTTCCGGCTACCAGGCCGCCGGTCTGTATCCCTATGCCGAACTGCACCGGTCCCGGGCCCTTCCCCGAGGCGTTGAACTCCGCCAGGGCCCGGCGCATGGCCAGCGCCGCGCGCACGGCGTCCGCGGCGTAATTTTCCGAGCCCATCATTGGCGTATAAACGGCCATCACGGCGTCGCCGATGAACTTGCTTATAACGCCGGAGTTGGCGGTTATGGGCGGGGTGATGTAGGAAAAATAATGGTTGAGGAATTCTACCAGCCGCGCCGCCGACAGGTTCTCGCTGAGCGGGGTGAAGTTGCGGATGTCGCAGAACATGACGGCGGCTTCCAGGTGCTCGCCCCCGAGGTGCACCTTTTTGTTCTTCAGCAGCTGGCGGGCCACCTCTATGGACATGTATCGGCCGAAGGTATTGCGCAGCTCCTCGCGCTCGCGCAGGCCCTCCGTCATTTCGTTGAACCCGGCCTTCAGCAAGGCCACCTCGTCGGAGAAATAAATGCGCGTTTTAACGCCGTAGTCGCCGCCGGAGACGCGCTTCATCTTGGCGATAAGGCCGTCCAGCGGCAGCTGGATCCCGTTGTAAATGCTGGAAAGGCCGTTGAGCAGCAGCGCGGAAGAAATAAACAACAGCATGACGAACTCGCCGGAGAAATTGTCCCACGGCACGCGGTTGAGAAAAGCGAGGTAGATCAGCATGAAAGGCAGTATGGCGAAGCCGACTATCAGGGCGGCTATTCTTATGTAAATGGGCAGGGCGAAGCCGGGCCGCAGCCGCGCCAGCTCCTGCGCAGAGTAAAGCGCCTCCATAAGTAACTTCTGCTTAGAGAGGTGCGCGTCTATGTAGACCACCAGCAGCGCCGCCTGGGCCAGGAAGGACACGCCGGCCGCCGCGTATTCCGCTCCCGATATTGTGCCCGGGGCGAGGAATGCGATGCCCAGCGATAAGCACTGTACGCCGAGCACCATAAGGAAAGCGTCCCTGTATATATTCCCGAGGCGCCGCCGTATCTTGTCCTTCAGGCGCTCGTCGGGGTTTGCGATGTACAGGTACGCGGGCCTGCCCCAGAGGTAGACCAGCAGCGTCATAATGCCGAAGGAGAAACCGAAAGAAGCTCCTATGTAATGGCTGCCCAGGGTAACGTTTACCAGGTTGCCTCCGGAATTGCCGCGCGGCATCCCCGTAAGGGCGGTCATAGCCATCTTAAAAAAAGTGGAATTCACCACCGCCAGGATTATGGGAATTGAGAGTATCCTGAAAAACTCTGAAAGCTTCTTCTGGCGCTCGGCCTTTTCGGTCTTGGCGGTCATTGTTCCCCTCTGTGCGGACAGGATAAAACCACGCTATATTATCGCATTTATAAAAGTGCGCAACAGCGCCGGCGCTTAAATGGCGCCCCGGTTTGTCCTTTACGGCCCTGCTCCCATATTCTAAAATCACTGATAGGTAAAGGGACGGCGGATTTAAATTTTAAGCGGATGAGCGTTGCCGGAGGTGCGGCCAGGGTGGGGCTTTGCAGGGTTCCCTCTTCCGGGTTCACAAAGCCCCACCCTGGCCGCGCCGACAGAACCGCGCGAGGTTTGAGTGTTAATGCTCGGAGTATAAGTACGTGGTCTAATATGGATAAAGCGATAGCGGCCAGAGAAATTTTGCTTTTAGGCGCCCTTAAAGAGGCGCGCGCCGCCGCTTTTAAGGCCGGCATAGAAACCGTGGCGCTCAAGGGCGCCGCCCTGCTGGAGCTCGGCCTTTATCAATTAGGCGAACGCGGCATGACGGACGCGGACATCCTGCTGCGCTCCAAAGATTTGCTTAAATTCGAGAAGATCCTGGCCGAACTCGGTTTTGAACCCATGCCCGGCAGCGCCGATGCCTGGCAGCGCCCCGGTTCCGGCAGCGCGCCGCCAGCGATAATAGATATACATACCGGCCTCTGGCACATAAAAAATACAGAGGAACTTTTTGACTGGGGCCTTGAACCCGGCCCCGAAGGCCTTGCGCTTAACCTGCCCGACCTGTTCCTGCACAGCGCCGCCCACCCGCTGCTGCACCACGGCGAACTGCCGGCGCGCGCCGTAGAGGACTGTTCCCGCATAGCACGCAAGGCGCTGGAAGTGCACGGCCCGATGTTCTGGAGCGCGGCCGCGCGTAAGGCCGGATTTTACGGCCTTCGTCCCGTAATTTGGCCGGTAATAGCGCGGCTGCTTGCCGCCGGTGTTGTCCCGGAGGCCGCGGTCGGGAACTTCATTGTGCGTGGCCCGGAAAAAATAAAGGCGGCCTTCTTTATGAAAGCCGCTTTAAAACATTCAACCGCGCTGGAGTACCTGCTGCCCGTGCTGCACCGGCCGGTACTGCTTGCCCGGTACCTTTTCCCGGAGCAGAGGTTCATGCGGCGCCGTTACGGCGCAAGTTCCCCGGGCGCGTACCTGCTGCGCCCGTTACGGCTTCTCTCCTCCATTCTGCGGCGCTAGTCCCCGCACCAGAGTAAAAAGCCTGAGCGTGTTGGTCAGCCGTTCCAGCCCGGGCGGCTTGATGATGAAGTCCAAAGCCCCTTCCTTCACCGCCTTGGTGGCCAGTTCAACATTGTCCAGCCCGGTAATTATTATGACGCAGGTGTCGGGGTTTTTCTCCCTTGCCTTGAAAGAAAGTTCCAGGGCGGAAACTCCGCGCAGGTAAATGTCGGTTATTACTACGTCAAAAACCCGGCCGGCCAGGAGCTCGCGGGCTTCTTCGGCGTTGTCGCAATGAGTGACTTCGAATTGGGGGAAACCTTTAATTATGTCATTGACCCGGCCAATAACATAGCCCTCGTCTTCTATGAAAAGCAGTTGGCGTTTGCTCATTACCACTCCACCCACCAGCCGGCCAGTTCCAGGCTGGCGGCTAGTTCGGGGTTGTTCTTCTCCAGTTCTTTAAATGGCACGCCTCTCTCTATAGCGGTGAGCGGGTGTTTAAGCAGGTTAAGTGTTTTTTTCGCCGTCTGGCGGAATTTTCCGTCCAGGAAAATTTCTACCAGGGGCCGGGTGAGTGAACCGGGGTTAACCTGTATCACCCGCGCGATCTCTCCTGTCGAAAGCGCCACCAGCGAAGTGGGTGGATAAATGGACAGGGCTCCAATCAGCGCTTTTATGGCTTTTGAATTGAACCCGCGCCCCTCTTTTTCTAAAAGCGTCTTAACGGCTTCCGGCGGGGATATCGCGGCGCGCCAGGCCCGCGGGTGGGTGAGGGCTTCGTAGGAATCGGCTATTCCTATGAACTGGGCCAGGGGGTCTATTTCTTCTTTGGAAAGCCTATCCGGGTAGCCGCCGCCGTCCAGGCGCTCATGGACCTGCAATATCACGGTTTTTGCGCGGTCTTTTATACGGTAGTCAAGGTCTACTATCCGGTCGAGTTTTCTTATCCCTTCCTCCGCATGCAGGGCCATTTCGGCGAACTCATCCTCATTGAGGCGGGCCTCATTATTGTAAAGATGGCTGTAGGCGGTCATGCCGATGTCGTGCGCCATGGCGCAAAAACCCAGGAGGCTCAACTCTCCGGGCCTGAGCCTGGCGGCAAGGCCCATGGCCAGCGCCAGCAGTGTGGTGTTAGCGGTGTGTCCCGCCAGGTAGTCTCCCGAAGTCGAATACGCGCTGTAGTTCAAAAGCACCGGGTTGGTCTTCAGCTCTTCAGCGGCGGCTTCACAGCCCCGCCTTACGGCTTCATATTGCTCCGTATAGGGCTGCTGCGTGCGGCTTAGCAGTTCCCTGGCCTGGGCCATCAGGCTCGTGTAAATTTCTCTGGCCCGGGCATCCAGTTCCTCGAACGGCACGTCCGGCGCGGCTACGGGCGTCGGGGTTTTAAGGGTGCGCGCGGGCCTGGAAACCTGGGCCGGGGGGGTTGCGCTTTCTGCGGGGATGGCCGTGTCCTGGCTTTGCGGCTCCGGGGCGGGAATTTTTTCTTCTGGCGCGGCGACCGGCGCCGGCTGGACAACAGCGGCGGGCGCGGGAATATTCTTAAGTTTACCGAGACTTGAAAACTTCATGAGTATATTATGGCAGCGGCCGGTTAAATAATGATTGCGGAATAGTTAATGAACGGTTTTTTCGTAAATGCGGTATTCCCGGTACACCCTGCCGCCAACCGCTTCGATGACGTTGTTTATGGCGGTGTTGTCTTCCAGGGTCCAGGACATTTCGCCGTATTCCCAGTTCATGCGGCGCCCGGCTTCGATGGCCTGTTTTATGAGCAGTATCTCAAGGCCGCGGTTGCGGAATTCTTTCTTGACGCCCAAAGCCAGCAGGCGGCCGGACCGTATCTTGAAGAACATCTTGTAAAGGAACGGCAGCAGCGTCAGCGGGTTAAGCGCGCCGCGCGCGGTCTTAAGGGGGATATTAAAATTGGGCAGCATAAGCACAAAAGCGGCCGTTTTGCCGTCGACCTTGGCGAAAAACAGGTAGTCCGGCTTGAGCAGCGGTTTAAGGGCGCGCCCCAGGTCGTCAAGTTCCGCGTCCGTCATGGGGATGAACCCCCAGTTCTTTTCCCAGGCGGAGTTGTATATGTCCTTAAGGTCGGCTATGGCGCCGTCCAGGTTCTTTACGTCCACCAGCTCCACGGTGATATCCTTGCCCCGCGTGGCGCGGCGTATTATTTTTTCGAACCGCTCATCCAGGCCGGATGACACCTCCATCCTGAAGGCAAAGAGATCTTTGGCCTTGGCGAACCCCGCGGCCTCTATCAGGCCGGCGTAATAAGGCGGGTTGTAGGGCATCATTATCATCGGCGGCGCGTCAAAACCGCTGATCAGGAGGCCGCAGGTCTCGTTGGTGGAGGGGTTTACCGGGCCGCGTATTTTGTCCATCCCTTTGGCGCGTAGATACTTCTCCGCGGCCGCAAACAAGGCGGCGGCGGCCTCCTTGTCGTCGGCGCAGTCAAAAAATCCGAAAAAACCGCAGTTTTCACCGTGAAATGAGTTGTGCGCGCGGTTGATTATGGCCGCCAGGCGTCCTACCGGGAGGTTGTCCCGGTAGGCTATAAGAAGGGAGCGCTCTCCGTGGCGCCAAAAAGGATGGGCCGTCTCCAGGAGGTGCCGGGTGTCCTTCTTCAGTTCGCCCACCCAGTGCGGGTGGGTGCGGAAAAGGTCGTATGGGTAATCTATGAAAGCGCCGAGTCCGGCCTCGCCGAGTTCCCTGACGGTTATTGACATAAAATTGGCCGGGCGGGCCGGGGCCTATTTAACCAGGGCCGCGGGTTTCTTCTTCAGGACTTTCCTGACGCAGGTCTCAAAAATATTCAGGGCGCGGTCCAGTTGTTCGCGCGTATGGGTGGCGGTGGCCACAACGCGGATCAGGGCGCGTTTGGGAGGGACGGCAGGGCTTACCACCGGGTTGGTGAACAGCCCGTTATCATAAAGCATGCGCCAGAGCAGGAAGGTCTTTTCATTATCACCTATGACCACCGGTATTATAGGGGTCTGCGTCTCGCCGGTGTTAAGGCCCATGTCCTTGAAGCGCTTCATCAAGTACCTGGAATTGTCCCAGAGTTTTTTAATGCGCTGGGGTTCCTCTTCTATGATGTCTATCGCTTTGGAAATAGCTGCGACCGAAGCCGGGGGCAGGGCCGCGGAGAAGATCATGGAGCGGGAGATATGCTGTATGTAGTGGATAATGTCCGCGTTGCCCACCGCGAAGCCGCCTACCGAGGCGAAAGATTTGGAACAGGTGCCCACCACAATGTCCACGTCTTTGCGGTTCAGGCTGAAATGTTCGCTGGTGCCGTGCCCATGCCTGCCCAGGACGCCGGTAGCGTGCGCGTCGTCAACCATCAGGCGGGCGCCGTGCCGCTTTACCACCTTTACTATCTCGGGCAGGGGGCAGATGTCGCCTTCCATGGAGAAAACGCCGTCCACGATAACGAGCTTGCCGTGCCTGGGGCCGATTTCCCTGAGTACGCGGTCCAAGTCGGCCGGGTTATTGTGCTTAAAGCGGCGCAATTCGCCATGGGAAAGCCTGCAGCCGTCCAGGATGCTCGCGTGGTCCAGTTTGTCTATAATCGCGAAATCGCCTTTTCCGACCAGGGCGGAGATTACGCCAAGGTTCATCTGGTAGCCGGTGGCATAGATGAGGGCGGCTTCCTGGCCTTTGAAGGCGGCCAGTTTGCGCTCCAGCTCCATATGGAGGACCGTGTTGCCGTTCAGGAAGCGTGAGCCGGCCACCCCGGTGCCGAATTTCTTTATGGCATCTATGGCCGCAGTCTTCATGCGCGGGTCGTTGGCCAGGCCCAGGTAATTGTTGGACCCGAACATTATGAATTTTTTCCCCTTGATGGTGATTTCAGGGGCCTGCTCGGACTCTAGTTCTTTGAAGTACGGGTATATGCCGGATTCCATTAGCCGCCGTACAATGGTGAAGTTCCTGCACTTTTCAAAAATGTCAATCATAATATCGTTATATTTTAATATATTGGCCGTGTGAGGGAAAGCTAAATTAACGCTTCCGGGGCGCCAGTTTGGCCGCCAGGGCGGTTGTGGAGCGGCCTTTGACAAGTGGTATAAGGAGTACCCTGCCGGCAAAGCCGGCCCCGACTACGGTTTCCCTGCGGTAGTCGGCGCCTTTTACCAGGACGTCCGGCCGCAGCGCCTTTATGAGTTCGAGCGGCGTGTCAGCCGTGAATATCACCACCGCGTCTACGGCGGCCATGGCCGCCAGTACCCGTGCCCTGTCGCCGGCCTTGTTAAGGGGCCGGGAGGGGCCCTTGAGCCTGCGTACGGAAGCGTCGGAATTCAGTCCCAGGAAAAGAAAATCACCGGCTGAACGCGCGGTCTCCAGGGTGGCTATGTGCCCAGCGTGGATAACGTCGAAACAGCCGTTGGTGAACACGGCTTTTTTCCCTTTCCGGCGCAGCGCGGCGCGCAGCGCCAGTGCCTTGCCAAGCGGCATTATCTTTGCGGCGGTGGTCATGCCTTTACGGGCTCGGCCGGCGCCAGCAGTCTTTCCATGAAACCGGTATCGGTCTTGCCGGCCTGGAAACCCGCACTTTCCACTATAAGTTTGTGCGCTTCTATGGTGGTTTTGATGCCTTTTACCTTGAAATCTTCAAGCGCGCGCCGGCTCCTGGCCACGGCAGAGGCGCGGTCGGGGCCCCAGACGATGAGCTTGGCCAGCATGCTGTCGTAGTACACCGGCAGGTTGTAGCCTGAGTATACGTGGGTATCTATGCGTATGCCGGGCCCGCCCGGCAGTATCCATTCCTCCACCCTGCCCACGCTGGGCGCGAAATTGCGTGTAAAATCTTCCGCGTTGATGCGGTGCTCTATGCAGTGGCCCTGGTGCGGGACAGTGTGCCCGCCGGTGTAGGAGAGCTTTTCCCCGGCCGCGGCCAGGAACTGCTCTTTCACCAGGTCAAAACCGGTTATGTATTCCGTTACGGGGTGCTCCACCTGCAGGCGGGTGTTAACCTCCATGAAGTAGAATTCCCCTGTCTGGGTAAGCAGGAACTCCACCGTACCCACGCCCACGTAATTGGCGGCTTCGGCCAGTTTTACGGCGGCCTCTTCCAGGCTGGCGCGCAATTTTTTGTCTACGGCCGGGGAGGGGGACTCCTCCACCAGCTTCTGGTGGCGGCGCTGTATGGAGCAGTCGCGCTCGGGGAAGGCTATAACGTTGCCGTGCGAGTCGCGCGCGAACTGTACTTCTATGTGGCGGGGCAGTTCGATGTACTTCTCAAAATAAACGTCGCCGTTGCCGAACGCGGCCTTGGACTCGCTTTGGGCTATGTTCATCTCGTTGGCCAGCTGGCCGGCCGCGCGCACTATGCGTATGCCCTTGCCGCCGCCGCCGGCCGCGGCCTTGATCATTATGGGGTAGCCTATCTTTGCCGCCTGGGCGGCGGCGTCCTTATATACGCAATCCTTTGTTCCGGGGGTTACCGGTATGCCGGCTTTTACCGCCATCTTGCGGGCTTCGGCTTTATGCCCCAGCTGCTGGATAGATTTGGGGGAAGGGCCGATGAAAGTTATGCCGTTGTCGCGGCAGGCGGCGGAGAAGTCCGCGTTTTCCGAAAGGAAGCCGTAGCCCGGGTGGATGGCATCGGCGCCTGTTATTTTAGCCGCGGCAATGATGGCCGGGATGCTCAGGTAGCTTTCGCGGGCCATGGCGGGGCCTATGCAGACGGACTCGTCGGCCAGGCGCACATGCAGGGAGGAGTGGTCCGCCTGCGAATAGACGGAGACGGAACCGATATTCATCTCCCTGAGGGTCCTGATTATGCGGATGGCTATTTCGCCGCGGTTGGCGATAAGAACTTTCTTGAACATAGATCCTCCGTAAGGTATGCAGTGCGGTTACTGCGGCCCGGCATAGCCGGCGGGGGCCGTTTCAACTTTTCCCTGCCGGGTCCAAAGGTTGACGAAAAAAATAAAAATATCCGTGGTTTCCTTCTTTCTGGAAACCGGGTTCAAGGCTTCCTGACGCAGGAAAACGCGGTATTCCGGCCCAGCCAGGTGTATGGCCAGCCACTGGTCTTTGGGCAGGAGCCGCGCGTTTTTTTTGCCGAGCCTGGCCGCTAGTTCTTCCAGCTGTTTCCTTCGGGCTCCGCTGACGGTCTGCGCGCCCTGGCCCAGCCTGGAGTTCTTCGCGAAATTGATGGCTTCTTCCGCGGCGCCGCCGCCCATGTAGGCCAGGCGCTTGGCGGTATCTTCTTTGGAAGGGCTCTGGGTGCAGGCCGTCTCGGCCCGCATTATGTCGGCAAGGCCTTTTTCATAATCCTTGATGTTCACGTAGACGTCGGCCCGGTTAAGGAAGAGGGGGCACTGCTCCTCCACGGTCAGATTCGGTAGTTTAAGCATTTTCTCGTATTCTTCCAGGGCCGCCCGGTTGCGTTCCAGATACCGGAGGCTGTCGGCGTAGTACAGGTTGAACCAGTAAAGTTCGCTGCTGGTGTAGCCTACCGGGTAGGCGGCGGCGGCGGTTATTGTGCGGCTGCAGGATTCCGCTGCTTTTTCGTAAAGGCCCATGAAAAATTCAGAAGAGCAGAGGTAGGCTGAAGCGCGCGGGTCTATGGGGTCGGTAAGGTACAGCTTCTGGGACAGGAACAGCGCCTGTACGAAATCCCTGCGGGCCATGGCTTCGTCTATAGGCTGGAACAGCATCCAGATATAGGGGCGGGTCCAGCGGCCGTGCTCCAGGACGAAAGAGAGATAGTCGGTTTTCCAGGCGCCGCCGGCTTCTTTAAGCTCGTAGCGTATCATGGCCGCAGTTTTGGTCATGGTGAAGACCTGGGCGTTGCGAAACTGCCATGCGGGAACCTTCTCGTAGTATTCTTCGTTGTATGTGATGTAGTCTTCAAGGGTACAGGCCGCTTTTGAATTCGTGGAGAGCAGGCCGTAGGCTTTCTCGTACTTGCCCTGGGACAGGTCGGTCAGGTACTCTTTGGCCGTCATGGTTAGGCGCAGGCGCGGTAAAAACGGGATCACCACCATGTAAATTATTACAGCCACTGCCGCCAGCAGGCTGAGGCCGACCAGGGGGCCGGTTATTTTTTTTATGCCTGACGCAGCGGCTGGTGGGGGAGCGGGTTCCTGCTGCGGGCCGGGGCGCGTAAGCGGCTTTTCCGCGGCCGGCGGCTGCGCCGCCGGGGCGGGGGGCGGCGCCGGTTCGTCCGGGTGCTGGCGCTGCCGGAAGGAGTGGTCCCTTTCGTTTATTGTATCCTGGATGCCCTGTATCTCCAGTTGAGGGATTTCTTTAGATGGCGGGGGTGGTTTACCCGGAGTTCTCTGCGTGATGAGAGCAAGCGCCGTCCCGCACTGGTCGCAGTAGTTCTTTTCAACGGAATTGGAAAAGCCGCAGCTGCCGCACTGCTTTTCAAGGACGGCTCCGCATTTCTCGCAAGTGCCGCTTACAAGCCTGGGTTCGTGGCCGCATTTGGGGCACCTTATGACCGATTTATTTTCCGTCATTAACTTGGCCGGTTATTTGGGCTCCAAAAAGAACATCGGCTGACCGTATTCAACCGGCTTGCCGTCCTCTATAGAGATTATTTTAAGAAGGCCGTTTTCGGGAGCCGTTACGCTTTTAAAGTCTTTGCCGACTTCCACTACGCCCAGTTCCTGGCCCCTTTTTACGGAGGCGCCTTCCTTCAGGTGGTTGGTTTTTCCGGGGCGGGCGAAGCGGAATATGCCTATGGAAGGCGCCAGTACCGGCTCCAGGGTGGAAGAGATGGTGGTGGTGTGCTCGGGATTGTTGTTGAGTTTGAGGCTGATCTTGTCTTCCCCGCTGCGCCAGGTTATTTCTTCCAGGTCCGTGGTTTCCATCCATTTTGTCAGTTTGCTGAGTTTTTTTACGTCCATAGTGTGTTGCCTCCGTTAAAAATTGCGGTGCGCCTGGCGCTACAGCCCCGCTTCCGAGGGGTTGAAGGCCTGGGGCAGCAGCTTGCCGGCTTTTGTGAAAGTAACTTTGTGCTTTTTGGCCATGGGGTTCCAGTCCACATAGATTATTTCCGCGTCTTTTGGGGCGAACTCGATTATGACCTGGCGGCAGGCCCCGCAGGGCTTGGCGGATTTGGCCGCCACGCATAGCGCCCGTATGGCTTTTTCCCCGTGGCTTACGGCCTTGAAAATAGCCACCCTTTCGGCGCAGATGGCAAGGCCGAAGGAGGCGTTTTCCACATTGCAGCCGGTGAAGACGCGCCCGGAGTCGGTTATCACGGCCGCGCCCACCGGGTAGCGGGAGTACGGGCAGTAGGCGTTCTTCTGCGCCGCCTTGGCCGCTTCTATCAGACGCGTGCGGATGGAGGACTTTCCGCTGGTCCGCGCTTTTCGTTTGTGGGCGGGTTTTTTTGCCATAGTTTCGCTCCTGCTCCTGTTATCCCAGTATAAGTTTAATCTTTGCGTAGGTCTTGGCGGGAAAATTTTCCTTATGGGTGAGCAGCGCGCCTTTTATAAACGAGGGACAGTGGTTGCGGCAACCCGCGCCGGCGGCCAGTGGTATGATTTTAAGCAGCAGGCGGCGGATGTTCTCTATGTTGGCCTGCATGGTTTTGGAGACCTGGTGCTGGTCCACTTCTTCGCCTTCTTTCCAGCAATCGTAGTCGGTCACCAGGGAGACCGGGGCGTAATGGAAGCCGGCCTCGCGGGCGAGCTTGGCTTCGGTGGCCATGGTCATGCCTATTATGGAGTAGCCCATCTTGCGGTGGAAATTGGATTCTGCCTTGGTGGAGAAGCCGGGGCCTTCCATGCAGCAGTAGGTGCCGCCTTTGTGGGCCCTGATGCCCAGTTTCACGGCCTCTTTATACATCATGTCCGAAATGGCCATGCAGAACGGTTCGGCCAGGGGGACATGGCCCACTATCCCGTTGCCGAAGAAGGTGGAGGGCCGGCCCTTGGTCTGGTCTACGAACTGGTCCGGGAATACGAAATGGGTGGGGGCGAGTTCCTCTTTGAGGGAGCCGACCGCGCTGGCGGAGATTATTGTCTTTACCCCTATGGATTTGAGAGCCCACATATTGGCGCGCTGGTTGATTTCTCCGGGGAGCATTGCGTGCTTGCGGCCGTGGCGGGGGAGGAAGGCCACCGGTATGCCGGAGAGTTTGCCCAATATAATGGCGTCTGATGGGTTGCCGAAAGGCGTTTTTACCTTTATCTCGCGAACTTTCTTGAGTTCCTCCATCGCGTAGAGGCCCGTGCCGCCGATAACCCCTATTTCAGCCAGTTTCTTGATAGCCATCGTATAAATCTCCAGTCCGCTAAGGTGTCAAACACAGAAGCCGGCCAGTACTGACCGCTTTTGATTCGGTAACTATATGTATTATATAAATAAATGGGTCCAATTAATCCTCAATAAAACAGCTATCTAACGGGTTCGTAAGTCTTTTGGGCGGGTCTTTAATAAAAAAGCCGGGCAACCATGATGCGCAATTACACTGCGATATTTGGCGGATCTTTACATTTTCCATGATCAGGTTGCCGGCATCAGTGTGGGCATATTTTTGTTATCATAACCATTGTTCGCCTGATAACCCCAGTAAGGGGCCAGTCGTGTAAGTGTTATTCCTCGAAAATGCTTGTGACAATTGCGCAGGTGTCTTCTGCAGGGGGGATAAATAGCATGAAAGATTCCGGAAAAAAAGACAAACCTGGCGGATCGCTCTTCCTGGCGGATCGGTTAAGACGGCGGGCTCAACAGGAAATCGCAAAGGGCGACCTGAAGGCCGCGGTCCGCCTTCTCGGGCGGGCCAAAAAAATACAGCCTGACGTGGCACATTTTGCGCAACTTTATGCCGCCACTTTGGCCGAATTGAACCTCAGTGCGCGCCGTAGTGAGGGCTGTGGCCGCAAGGCGCAGGCTTCCAAGGCAAAGAAGAAGCTTTCTGTTGTCTCCTGCGGATTTGGCCCGCCTGCCCAGATGACTTGCGAGTCTGTTGACGCCATGCGGTCGTGCGGCGCAGTGTATTCCTGCTGTCTGGATGCAATTGCCGCCAGGGGAGTCTTTAAGCTGAGTATTCCGCTCGTGAGGTGCAGATTTCAAAGCCTTTCCAGGAACATACGCAGGGCATTTGTACGGCATGACAACGTCGGATTGCTGATTTACGGTAATCCATTGTTCCTCAATCCACATGTAGAGGGCATCCTGCGCGATATTTCGTCTTTGGCTGAAGTTCAGGTGTTGCCGGGTATTTCCTCGTTTGATGCGCTGGTGAATATGTTCGGGATGATGAACCTTTCAGGAAAAGGGGTCTATCTGGCCGATTGTGAATCTGTAGTGAAGGATCCGCAATTCGAACCGGAGCAGGATACTTTCTTTTTCTCTCCATGGCGCATTAACGACAAAGAGAATCGCAGGTATAGGGCAGGTTTTTTTAAGGCGATTGCGGATAAGTACCCAGGCCGATTTCCGGTTTTTCTGGCTAAATATAGCTTGAATCCTGCCAAGTGCGAAATAATCAGGGGATGCGTAGCCTGCCTGCCGTCACTGTTAAAATACTGTGACAGGGCGCACACTCTTGTTGTTTTTTCAGAGCGCGGCCAGCTTTCCCTGTCTAATTCGCCGCCCTGGCTGCGCCTTGAGGTCCGCAATAAGTGCGTATGTGATTAGCTATCAGCGGCTGGAAGCATGCGGACGGCGGCACGGAGGCCTTGGCCAGGCATCTTGGGGCGCGGCTTGCCGGTGTCCGCGTCTCCGTTGATCCCGGCCGGCCGCGTCGATGATGCGGTGGCAATACACGCTCAGGTTTCATGCGCTGATTATTAACCGGCGCGTTTAGTGCTTTAGGCTTTAGTTTTCGAAGCCCGGGTACATCGGGAAGCCGGCGCACAGCGCCTTAACCTGTTCCTTTATCGCTTTGAGGGCCTTGTCGTCCGCCCGGGCGGTGATGGCTTCATCCATCAGCCCGGCTATGACGGCCATGTCCTTCTCCACCATGCCGCGGGTGGTTATGGCGGGCGTGCCTACGCGTATGCCGCTGGTGACCATGGCTTTTTGGGGGTCGTAAGGTATCATGTTCTTGTTGACCGTTATCCCGGCTTTGTCCAGGGCTATTTCGGCTTCTTTGCCTGTAACATTCTTTGGGCGCAGGTCCACGCTCATCAGGTGGCAATCGGTGCCGCCGGACACTATGCGGTAGCCGCGGGCCTGTATCTCGGCGGCCAGCTTGCGGGCATTGTTGAGTACCTGGGTCTGGTACGTCTTGAAAGAAGGCTCCAGGGCTTCTTTGAAGCAGACGGCCTTGGCCGCCACGGCGTGCATCAGGGGGCCGCCCTGGTTGCCGGGGAAGTTGGTGCGGTCCACGGACTTGGCGTAGCAGGCCTTGGAGAGTATCAGACCGCCGCGCGGGCCGCGCAGGGTTTTGTGGGTGGTGGTGGTCACTATGTCGGCATATTCTACCGGCGAGGGATAGATGCCGGCGGCTATGAGGCCTGCGTAATGGGCGATGTCGGTGACCAGGAAGCATTTCCAGACGTCGGCGGCGCGTTTGATGCGGGCCCAGTCCCACTGGCGGGAGTAGTTGGAGGCGCCGGCCATGATCAGCTTGGGACGCTCTTTCTCTATGAGCTTTTCCATTTCGTCGTAGTCCAGCAGCTCGGTGTCCTTGCTGACGTTCATCTTGATTATCTTGAAGTAGCGGCCGGAGAAGTTTAAGGGATGGCCGTGGCTGAGGTGGCCGCCGTGATCGAGGTTGAGGCCCATCACGGTGTCGCCGGGGTTGATGAGGGAGAGGTAGGCGGCGATGTTGGCCTGTGTGCCGCTATGGGGCTGTACATTGGCGTGGTCGGCGCCGAAGAGCTGTTTGGCTCGGTCGATGGCGAGTTTTTCGGCTACGTCCACGTGTTCGCAGCCGCCGTAATAGCGCTTGCCGGGGTAGCCTTCGGCATATTTATTGGTGAGCACGCTGCCGAGGGCTTCGAGCACGGCTTTTGAGGTGTAGTTTTCGGAGGCTATGAGTTCGAGGTTCTGCTGCTGGCGCAGTACTTCGCCCTGCATGGCCGCGTAAAGCTGGGGGTCGTATTTGCGGACTTCGTTGTACATGGTGGTGCTCCTTTTGTTGCTGCTGAATGAAAAGTTAAAGGCCGCTGGATGCGCGGTCGGGCCGCCCGGAGGGTTCCCCCGCAAACCCGGAAGAGGAAACCCTTACGTGGTTTCCCCCCGCCTAACTTTGACGGCGGGGCCCCCCTTCTGCAACGGGTTTGCGGGGGAACCCTCCGGGCGGCCCTCCGACAATGCCTGGCGCCCGCCCAAAAACTGTTATATCAGCTTCACGGCACCCGCTGGTATTATTTTACTTCTTTTTTAACTTTTCCAGCGCTGCCTTTACTGCTGACTTTATGATTTTAAAAACGCTGAAGTAAAAAAGGTCGTCGCGGCCCCAGGGGTCGGCTATGTCGTCGCGGCCGAAGCCGGCGTATTCTATCAGGGTGGCGGTTTTTTTCGCGGCGCGGGGGTAGCGCGCTATGAGGCCGGCCTTTTGTGCGGCGGTCATTGTCAGGATCAGGTCCGAGCTCTTGACCAGTTTGCCGGTCATCGGCACCGGCACATGCTTGAAACCCTTGACCCCTTCTTTCGCCAGCAGGTCGGCTACTATGGCGGGTTGCGGGATATCCTTGTGCGCTTCGAGGCCGGCTGAGGAAAAGGTCAGGGCCAGCTTCTCATCCGCCGCCAGCCAGGAGGCGTAATAGTGCGCCAGAACGCTGCGGCAGGTATTCCCGGTGCAAACAAAAAGTATTTTCATGTTAAAAAATCAACAGTATAGTCCGCACGATGCGTTGTCGGTCTGCCCGGGGGTACGGAGCCGGACGCGGGTACCGGAACGCAAAACGCGTTCGGCCACACCGTGGCCTCACTCCTCCTCCCCCGCGCATAAACCGCATAGCGGTTTTGCGCGGGCCCGCCTCGGCGGTTTCGCTGAGTAAGAAACCG
>Ga0156396_1096_pt1 | contig 38367 bp, 32 predicted proteins | sample RifOxyA3_FD_108040 | JGI IMG/M metagenome (GOLD analysis project Ga0156396, IMG submission 108040) | Elusimicrobia bacterium RIFOXYA12_FULL_57_11 | reverse complement strand
AGCCGTTGGCCGGGCTGGCCGGCGGGCGGCGGGCGGGCTCATCCTGCGGGAAATTATCCCGCGCGTAAACCCGCTCGTATTCTTCGTTAAACATATTGTAAGAATAGGCCGTAATGTTCCAGGAGCCTTCCAGATACGGCCGCATCTCGTCCATCACCGCCGCAAGGAATTCCGCGGGTGACCTGTGCTGGGTGATGAGCTGGCGGCTCAGGTCGAAAAGCATGGTAAGCTCGTTGGAAGTATGCTGCAGGCGCTTGAGCAGCGTCTTCATTATTTCGCTGAAGATGCTTATGCCGGTGTCGGGCTGGTCCTTTATAAAGGCGAACAACTGCGCCCTGGCTATTTCATAAAGCGCGCAATCGCGGGTAGCGCGGGCCTGCGCGAAACGCATCTGCCCTTCAAGCACCGCCATTTCCCCGAAAAAATCCCCGCTCGAAAGAATGGCCAGCGCTTTAAATTCGCGGCCTTCCTCATCCAGCGCTTTTTCTATGGTAACTTCGCCGTCCACTATTATAAACAGCGTGTCCCCATGAGTCTTCTCTTTAAAGATGACGTCGCCGGCGGTGTAAGCGGTCTGCTTGAAATAGCCCGCGAATTCCGAGATCATGCTTTCAGAGAGATTATGAAACAACGCCACCGCCTTGAGTTTTTCGATATCCGTCATACAAATCCCCTTTTACCCCACTATGTTGCAGAGTTTTTTAAGCCCCTCTTTGTCATGCGCCTTGGCGGAGGCGACTTCGTACGTTATGAGGTTCTGTGTGACAAGCTGGGACAGCGCCCTGTCCATAGGCACCATACCGAACTTGCCCCCCGTCTCCATGGCGCTGTAGATCATGTGGGTCTTGCCCTCGCGGATCAGGTTGGCGATAGCCGGGGTCATAACCATTATTTCCCGCGCGGCCACGCGGCCCTTACCATCCTTGCGCGGCAGCAGGATCTGCGAAACCACGCCCTGCAGCGAGGCGGCCAGCTGCACGCGTACCTGCGTTTGCTGGTGCGGGGGGAAAACGTCTATTACGCGGTCCACCGTGGAGGGCGCGTCCTGCGTGTGCAGCGTGGCGAAGGTGAGGTGGCCCGTTTCGGCGGCCGTAATCGTAAGCTGTATCGTTTCCAGGTCGCGCATTTCGCCTACCAGTATCACGTTCGGATCCTGGCGCAGCGCGCCGCGCAGGGCATTGTTAAAGGAGCGTGTGTGCTGGCCTATCTCGCGCTGCCGCACTACGCAGTTCTTGGCCTCGTAGGTGAACTCTATGGGGTCCTCTACGGTGAGGATATGCTTTTTTTTCTTGATGTTTATCTGGTTAATGAGCGCCGCCAGCGTGGTAGACTTACCGGAACCGGTGGGCCCGGTTACCAGCACCAGGCCTTTGGGGAGGTCGGAAAACGCCGTAACGGCCGGCGGCAGATTCAGCTGCTCCGGGGTAGGGATAATGGAGGGAATCACGCGCATGACAGCTTCCACGCCGTTGCGGGCCACCAGCACGTTGAGGCGGAACCGCGACAGGCCCGTGATGGCGAAAGAACAGTCCAGCTCCCAGTCTTTCTCGAATTTCGCCCGCTGCTCATCGTAGAGCGTGGAAAAGATCAGGGACTTGGTCTGTTCCGCGGTCAACGGAGCCAGCCCTTCGGCCACAGGGATGACTTCCCCGTTAAGGCGCATCATGGGCGGCTTGTTGACGCAGATGTGGATGTCGCTGGAGCCGCGCTGCACCGCGGTCTTAAGAATGGTAACCATATCGGACATATATCCTCCTTATGCTTCACTGCTTTACGGGCCGGGCTTTTCCCAGCACCGCGCCGTTAAAATCCGTGCCGAGTATCACCGCCGCCTGCGCAACGCTTTTCTTCGAGGCGCGCATATGTATCTCAAGGCCTTCAAGCCCGAGCGCGGAGCGCAGTTTCAGCGCGGCCGCGGGTTCCCCTGAAAAACATAGTATCCTGGTATTAATTTCAATTTTACCATAGGAAGCCGCCGTAAGAACGTCAAAACCTTCGGCCCTGAGATATTTCGAGGTAGCGGCGGCAAGGTCTTTTTGCCCGGCCGCGTTAAAAACCTCCACACGGACCACCGGCCGCGCCGCGGCACCGTCGGGCTGCGCTTCTTCCGGGCCGGAGCGCGAGGCTTCGGTAACTATGAAATTAGAAGAGTTCAACCTTGAGAACTCCGAAAACAGGACAAAAAGCCCGAAAGGGGAAATGTTCGTGGCGCCGGCCGAGCGCAGACCAAAAACCCAGGCCGCCGCCTCGAAAAATTTAACCGGGACGGATTTCCAGCTGTTCAACACGCTCCACAAAGCTTCCATGCCCGCGGAAGAAGGGAGAGTTATATAGAAGATCTCCCCGCGCTCCCCGGGAACTGGGGCTCCGGCCAAAGCGGAAAGATCGCTTGCGCGCTGATAGCCAGAAATACCCCGCCTGGCCCGGCCCTGGGACAACTTCAGGGCGTTGACCGTGGCGGAACCCGGATGATAAATAAGCAGCACGGAAGAGTTTTCTGACAGCAGGGCAAGATGCAGGTCCCGCCCGCCCATCAACACTTTGGCCACCGGGGAGAAAGACTGCGCCGCCGCCAGGAAAAGCGCGGCGGCCAGGCCCGCGCCCAGCATCAACCGTTCTTTTTTTCCTGCAAACTGTTCCATAGTGACACGCTCAGCGGATGCACCCAGCCGCCGCCCGAAAACGCGCTAGAAAGTTTAACATAATTAGCCGCCCTTAACGCCGCGGGAAAATCCAGGCCGGCCAGCCGGCGGATCCAGGCCGCGGCTTTAAAACCCCGCCCCTCGGCGGCCAGGTCGCACACATAAATAAGCCGGGCCAGTTTCCCCATGCCGGGGGCACCGGTGGCGTGCAGCGCTATCGCTTCCAACACTTCCCTGTCCTTTACCCCGAATAAATTCCTGGCCAGGGCGGCCCCGGCCCAGGCATGCAGCAAGACCGGCGCTTTTGAAATCACTTCCACGTACAGCATGTTTTCCGATTTCCTTCCCGGGAAAACGCCGGCCAGCCCCTTACGGGCAATGGCAACGCCTGACCCCGGCAGCTCACGGGCGCAGTCATGCAGTATACCGGCCAGGGCGGCTTTTTGCGGGGACAGCCCCAGGCCGGGCGCCAGCGACATGGCCAGGCGGGCCACGGCCAGGGAATGCCGCAACCGCGCGGAGGAAAGGTTTGCCTTGAGATACCGCAGTTCCCGGTCATGATAAAGCCCGTTTCGTTCTATCTCCGCCAGCACCGGGCCCGCCAGGGCGGAAGGCTTTTCCCCTAAAAACAACGCGCCGCGCAGGCCGCTTGACGCCGCGCGCGGAAACCGGCCCCGCAGCGCTACGAACGGAACCCCGTGCGCCGCCCCGGGGGAGTAACCTGGCCGCAGGCCCACGAGCAAGGAGGCTTTTTTCAATATCCCGCGCCAGCGGCGCCATTGCTTGAAACCGGCCAGGCAGTCCGAGCCCATAAGGAAATATACCGGCGCGCCCGGATGTTTTTTTTGAAAATGTCCGATCGTTTCAAAAGTATAAACCACCCTCCGGTGCCCGGCCTCGAAAGAGCTGATACTTACCCCTTTGCGCCCGGCCAGGCCCGCGCCGCGCAGGGCTTTGGCCAGCATGCCGCAGCGCCGGCTGAATGGCACCGGCTGAAAATCCTTGAAGGGCGTGCGCCAGCCCGGCACGAAATACAGGGCGGCGGGCTCAAGCTGGCGCAGCGCGGCGGCGGCCAGCGCCATGTGTCCTTTATGGGGCGGGTCAAAACTTCCGCCGTAAATTATAACGGGCTTTTGCGAATGCGCCATAAGCTTCAAACTATACGGAAAATCCCAGGAAAAACCCGCCCCCGCCTTATCCGCCGGCAGAGACCATGGCAATGGTTATGATATAATTTATTGGCAAGGAATTTTAAGGTATGGCACAAAACAGAGACAACTGCGTAATACTTCTGGTCTCCCCGCCGGAGCAGGAAAAAATAAATCAGGAACTGAAAACCGCTTTCGGACCCGAAAGGGCCGCGCACGTGAACGGAGACCTGCTGCTGCAGGCCTATAAGACCCTCAAGAATTTTTCAAAAGCGATACTGCTTTTATCCTACGAAAAAACCCCCCAACACCCGGACCTGACCTGGCTCGACCCGGAAGATCCCGGCTTCCTTGAGTTCAAGACCAAACCCCTGGAGGAACGCATCCGTGACGTTTTCCAGCTGGCTTTTTTCACCGGCGCAAAAAAAGCCATTTTGATAGATCACCTCTCTCCGGAAATAAAAGGAGAATGGCTTGGCCAGGCGCTGGATGCACTCAACGACAAGACCGTAGCCCTGGGAGCCAACCAGGATGGCTCCTTATACCTTTTAGGACTGACCCAGCAGAACATAAAGCTACTTGAAACGCCCGGTTTCACCGCCGGGAAAAGCGCGGAACTCATGGCCGAACGCGCGAAAAAAAGCAAACTTTCATTGTTCAGTTCCCCTGAAACTTATTGCGTAAGGAGCGAGGATTCCCTGCGCAAATGGCTTGAACACCAGGAAGCCGCGCCTCAATTTTCCGCGGATCAGGCCGCCTCGCCGGCGCCCCTGCGCCAGGAGACGGAACACAGACGGCACGTCCGGCGCCATCCGAAGGGCCATGAAAACCATCCCTTCAGTCCCCCGCAGGAAAACACCCCTTTACCGTAGAAAAAGCCGGCAGCCATTTCTGTTCTTGCGCCTGCCGGCAGCGGTTGTACCCGGGGAAACTGCCAACAAGGACTATCCATGAAAACTATAGACTCCGCTCTGGAAAAGATATTCCGCCTGGCCCGAGGCGTACAATGCGAAGTGCTGGCTGAAACAAAGAACAGCGCCCTTACCCGCTTCGCCGATAATGTGATTTCCCAGAACGTGGCGGTGACCTCCACTGATTTTTCGGTGCGGCTTTCGGACAACGGCCGCACCGCAAAGGTGAATTTAAACCAGGCCTCCCCGGAAACCCTGAAACACGCCATTACGACGGGGCTTGAAACCCTCCGGCGGCAGAAGAAAGATCCCCGTCTGCAGCCCCTCCCCAAACCGCGCCCGCTGCCGGCCGCCGCACCGGTTTATTTCAGCGAAACCGCCGGCATTACGCCCGCTTACCGCGCCCAAAAAGTGCGGGAACTAGCGCTGGCCTGCAAAAAAAGCCGGCAAACGGCTTACGGTACTTTTGAAACCGGCTCCAACGAACTGTGCCTAGCCAACAATCTCGGAGTTTTCGCCAGGCATCTGGAAAGTTCAGCCGTCTACAGCGCCACTGTGCGCGACAAAGACGGGCTGGGCTGGGCGGAATATCCGGCCTTCGACGTTAACGCGATTCCTTTCAGAGAACTTAACGCCCGCGCCCGGGCCAAAGCTTACGCCAGCCGCGCCCCGCGCGAACTTAAACCCGGCAAATATACCGTCATCCTGGAGCCCCAGGCCGCGGCCGACCTGCTGGCCTATCTTACGATCTATGGTTTTGGGGGCCAGTTTTACAACGAAGGCCAGAGCTTCGCCTGCGGGAATTTAGGGAAACAGCTCTTCAGTCCGCTGCTGTCGATAGAGGATAACGCCTTATGCGGCGCTTCCGCCGGGCTGCCCTTTGACTACGAGGGACAGCCCAGGCAAAAGGTAGCGCTGGTGGAGCGCGGTATAGTTAAAGGCGTTGTCCATGACAGACGCACCGCCCGGGCCGCGAAGACCGCCAGCACGGGACATGCCCTCCCCCAGCCCGGCAGCATGGGCCCGCTGCCGCTGAACGTAGCGGTAAAACCCGGCGGGGGTTCACTGGGGGACCTTATAAAGGGCGCCGGGCGCGCCATTCTGGTTACCCAGTTCCACTACACCAACCTGCTCAAACCCCACAATGTCGAGATGACAGGCATGACGCGCAACGGTACCTTTCTGGTGGAAAACGGGAAAATAGCTTTTCCCGTCAAAAACATGCGGTTCACCCAGAGCGCGGTGGAAGCCTTCAACCGCGTTGAGGCGGTGGGCGGCGTGGCCGAACCCTGCGTGGTCTGGGGCCGCATCTCCTGCCCGGCCATGCGCCTGGGCGGGTTCAATTTCTCTTCCTCTACTAAATTTTAAACCAACCGGAGACTAACATGTTCAAACTGGGCCAAAAAGCCATAGAAATAGCGCGCCACTACAGGGTGGATTTCGCGGACATCCGCATAATTGAGGAACGCCGCCAGGGACTGGGGGTAAAGAACGCGGCCATTTCCTCGCTGTACGACCAGACCACGCTGGGCTACGGCGTAAGGGTGCTTTACCGGGGCGCCTGGGGATTTGCCGCCTGCGACCGCATGACGCCCGCCGAAGTCCAGAAAACGGCGCTCAGGGCCATCGCCATAGCAAAAGCAAGCCGCCTGCTTATGTCCACCCCCGTACGACTGGCACAGGAAAGCTCTTACTCGGATTTCTGGCAGACCCCCTTTCTGAAAGACCCTTTTGCCGTAGCGGCCGAAAAAAAGCTTGAACTCCTTTTTGCCGTAGACGGCGTACTGCGCAGGAACCGGAAGATAAAATCCGCCGAAGCCAATATGCGCTTTATCCGCGAACACCAGTGGCACCTGACCACGGAAGGCTCGCGGATAGAACAGGTGCTCCTGTCCACCGGGGCCGGATATAGCGCCACCGCCGTGGAGAACGGGGAAGTACAGGTGCGCTCCTATCCCTCCACTCACGGCGGCCAGACCCTGGGCGGCGGGTACGAACTTATTGAAACGCTGAACCTGCTTGAAAACGCCGAGCGGGTGCGCGAAGAGGCGGTGGCCCTGCTCAGCGCCCCCCAATGCCCGCAAGGGGAAAAAGACCTGATAATAGGCGGCAACCAGCTGGCGCTCCAGATCCACGAATCGGTGGGCCACCCTTCGGAGCTTGACCGCGTTCTTGGCTACGAAGAGTCTTACGCCGGTTCCAGCTTTGCCACAACCGAGAAACTGGGGGTTTTCCGCTACGGCTCCCCCCTGGTGAATCTGGTAGCCGACGCCACTCTGCCCGGCGGCCTCGCTACCGCCGGCTACGACGACGACGCCGTTAAAGCCCAGCGCTGGCATATAGTAAAAGAGGGCGTGCTTTCAGGCTATATGACCAACCGGGAATTTTGCGGCGTCATAGGGGAGACCCGTTCCAAAGGATCCTGTCGCGCGGACGGATATGCCAACATCCCTATCACCCGGATATGCAACCTCAGCCTTATGCCCGGCACTACTCCTTTTGAGCGGTTGCTGGGCGAAACCCGCGACGGGGTACTTATGGATAATAACAAGTCCTGGAGCATAGACCAGCGCCGGCTTAATTTTCAGTTCGGCTGCGAAGCCGCCTGGCTGGTAAAGAACGGCAAAAAAAAGAACCTTGTAAAAAATCCGACCTACCAGGGAATTACCCCGAAATTCTGGAATTCCTGCGACGCTATTGCAGACCACAGTGCCTGGCGGCTGTGGGGCGTGGCGAACTGCGGCAAGGGCCAGCCCGGGCAGACGGCTATGATGTGCCATGGCTCAAGTCCGGCGCGTTTCCGTAAGGTTAAAATAGGTATCAGCGGTTAGACTTTTGACGCTTGACATTGTTTTTATAAATAAATAATATATATACTACTATATAATGACGGGAATTAAGGAAACGCCCTGTCTTTGGCCTTTTTTATAATAAAACAGTAGATGTAACAAGGTTTTTAGATTGTTACTAACACAAAAACCAGTTAAAAATCAAGCGTTTTTTAAATTTAGCCCAAAATTATTAACATGTGTGGATAACTTGTGGATAACTTAACCGATATCAAGGAAATATGGCAAACGGCCATAAAAAATCTGGAAGCGGAAATAGGCGCTGATGCCACCGCGCTCTGGATACGCCCCATTAAACCGCTTTATATAGAAAACGACACTTTAAAGTTGGAAGTTCCGGACTCCATCATATATAACACCGTAAAAGAGCGTTACGAAGAGAAAATAATAAACCTTCTGTTGCCCCTGACGGGGAAAAAAGTGAGAATAGATTATTCAATGTCTCTCGCGCCCTCTTCACAGCAGGTTCGCCCCGCGCCGCCGCCGGCCGCCGCTCCGGCGCCCTCAAACCTGTATTCTTTCAATCCCCACTACACCTTTGACAGTTTTATAGTGGGAGCTTCCAATCGCTTTGCTTACGCCTCCGCCGAGGGAGTGGCAAAAAACCCGGGCCAAAACCCTTTTTTTATATACAGCGCCCCGGGCCTGGGAAAAACGCACCTGCTGCACGCCATAGCGCACGGCATTCTGAAAGCCAACAACTCCGCCCGCATTCATTATACCGCCAGTGAAACCTTCGTTAACGAATACATAGACGCGGTGAGGGGCAAGGCCGACGGCGCGGAGGCTTTCCGCAGCAAATACCGCAAGCTGGACTGCCTGCTGCTGGACGATATACAGTTTCTTGTGGACAAAGAGCGCAGCGAAGAAGAATTTTTCTATACCTTCAACGCCCTTTTTGAATCAAAAAAGCAGGTGGTTATAACCTCCGACCGCCCCCCCAGGGAACTGGCCATGGGGCAGCGCCTCGTTTCGCGCTTCCTGCAGGGGGTAGTAGCCGACATTAAACTGCCCGATTTCGAAACCCGCGTGGCCATTCTGCGCCAGAAACGCGACCAGCACACCTATGACATCCCCGACGATATAATAACTTTTATAGCCGAAAACGTAAAAAAGAGCATCCGGGAACTGGAAGGGTGCCTTATAACGGTGGGTAATTTCTGCTCCAACATGAAGATAAACCCCTCCATCGACGCGGTAAAGGAAATAATAAAGGATCACATCAACGATCCGGACCAGGAAGAAAAAAAAGTGACCATAGACCTTATAAAAGACGTGGTCGCCGAAAAATACAATTTAGAGCTTAAGGACTTCAGCGCCAAGAAAAGAAGCGAGGCCCTGGCTTTCCCGCGGCAGGTGGCCATGTATCTGGCCTGCACCCTGACGGACCTCACCCTGAAGGATATAGGGGAGGCTTTTGGCCGCGACCACGCCACGGTAATGTACGCCAAGAACAAAATAAGCCAGCTGCTGCAGACCGACCCCTATTTTAACGAGACAATAAACCAGATGCTTTCTAAAATAAAGAATGTCAGTAACTCCGGATAAAGGTCTTATACTCTTGTTTTTTGTTAAGCTTGTTGGTAATAATTAATAAACTGTTCATAACTTTCCCCAATGATCTAAGCGCCGCTGATACCGCAAACAACGCATCTTATAGAGGAATAATATGATGAAAATATCCAGTACCAGAGAAAAACTTCTAAAAGGCCTTCAAACCATACAGGCTGGTGTTTCCTCGAAAACCGGAACCATCCCCATATTGCAGAATTTCCTGATGGAAACGGAAGACAAAGGCATTAAAGTTGTATTTACAGATCTGGAGATGGCGATAAAACACCATATACCCGTAAATATAAAGACCGAAGGCAGCACTACCATCCCCATAAAAAAATTCATGGAAATAGTACAGAACCTGGGAGAAGAAGCGGAAATAAACATAACGGTGGATGAAAGCAACAGGATTTCTATATTAAGCGGAAAAGCCCGGTTCAAGATGGGCGGTGCTTCCAAAAACGATTATCCAGTTATCCCGGACCTGGAGGAGAAAGAATCTTTTAAAATCCCGGCAAAAGTACTGGCGGAAATGATAAACAGCACAATATTCTCCGCGTCTACCGAGGATGACAGGCATTTTCTTAACGGACTGCTGTGGAAGTATGAAAAAGACCTGTTCTCTCTGGTAGCTACCGATGGCAGGCGGCTGGCCATAACTTCCTCCAGGAAAGTAAAAGCGAAGAAAGATTTCAAGGTAATAGTTCCCTCTAAAATAATGGGGGAAATCTCCAGGTTCATTAAAAGCCAGGAAATAGAAGAAAAAGAAGAGGTAACCGTCGGCCTGTCCTCCAACCAGATAGGGTTCCGTATAGCTAAAACGGTTTTTATCTCCCGCCTGATAGAGGGGAATTTTCCCGCATATGAACAGATAATACCTAAAACCCATGAAATAGAGATAAAGATTAACGCTTCCTCCCTGCTGGGGGTTACCAAGCGCGCGGCCATCTGTTCCAGCGAGAGGTCCGGCTCCGTGAAATATACTTTCAAGACCGGGGTTCTTGTCGTTAATTCCTCTTCCCAAAGCATGGATTTTGAGGACGAAATAGCCGTTGATTACAAAGGGAAGGATTTTCAGATAAGTTTTAATCCCAAGTTTATACTCGATATACTTAAAGTGTCCGGGGAAAAAGAACTCTCGGCGGAATTCACTACCCCGTCTACTCCGGCCATAATAAGGGTAAAAGGGCGGGAAGACCTTATTTACATAATAATGCCGCTCAGAACCCAATAAGGCGCCTATAAATGTTCCTTACCCGGCGCAGCTCAAACTGGACACGCGCGGCCGAAGTGTGCGCTACGCGTAAATTTCTGGGAGGGATTTTCCCGGAGCGGCTGGCTATACTGGAGGCGGTATGGAGAAAAGAGTTCGGCCGGCTTAGCCAGCATTGCGTTCTACTTGGAGTGGACGGGAGTTTTATCCTTGTGAAGCCGGTTTCTTCCGCGGCCGCCAGCGAACTCATACTCCGCGGGCCGGAGATAGTTAAAAATTTGAATAAGTATTTTAAACAGCCTTGGATAAAAGCCGTAAAAACAGCCACGAAAATTTAAATAAATTCCACAGGAGTTAGACAGCCATGGACAAGACAGCAAAACTTAAAGAGGCAAACAATTACGACGCTTCTAATATACAGGTAATGGAGGGTCTTGAGGCGGTGCGCAAGCGCCCCGCGATGTACATCGGGTCTACCGGCGTGCAGGGACTCCACCACCTGGTATACGAAGTCGTGGACAACTCCATAGACGAAATTCTGGCCGGCGGCTGCAACAAGATAGACGTTGTGCTTAAAGACGAAAACATCTGTTCCATCACCGACAACGGACGCGGCATCCCCGTGGACCCGATGAAGGAAGTGAAGGACCCTAAGCTTAAAGGTAAAAGCGCTCTGGAAGTGGTGCTTACCGTGCTGCACGCCGGCGGCAAGTTCGACGGCGGCGGCTACAAGGTTTCCGGCGGCCTGCACGGCGTGGGAGTGTCCGTGGTGAACGCGCTGTCCGAGTGGATGGAAGTCCTGGTGCACCGCGACGGCAAAATCTGGCGGCAGGAATACAGGCGCGGCAAGCCGCAAGCCGATGTTAAAGCCATAGGCGTAACAGAACATCATGGCACCGTGGTTAATTTTAAAGCCGATACCGATATCTTCGGCGAGGGCGTGCTTTCCTTCGATACGGTGTCCAACCGCCTGCGCGAGCTGGCGTTCCTTAACCCCGGCTGCCGCATCAACATCATTGACGAGCGCGAAGAGGGGAAAAAACATGCTTTCTTCTTCGAGGGCGGCATAAAGCAATTCGTTAAATTCCTCAACACCAACAAACAGGTCATCAACGCAGAGCCTATTTTTGTCTCCAAGACGGAAGGCGACACCATGCTGGACCTGGCCATACAGTACAACACGGACTACTCCGAGACAATGTTTTCTTTCGTTAACAATATAAAGACCACCGAAGGTGGTACGCACGTGTCCGGTTTCCGCTCTTCCCTTACCCGCGTCATCAACGACTATATAAAAAAATACGAGCTCCTTAAAGACAAGGAATACACCGTTACCGGCGACGACGTACGCGAAGGCCTTACCGTAGTGGTTTCCGTCAAGATCCCTCATCCCCAGTTCGAAGGCCAGACCAAGACCAAGCTGGGCAACGGCGAGGTGGAGGGCATAGTGAAGACTCTCACCGGCGAAGCTCTGGGAGTTTTTTTCGAGGAGCATCCCTCTATAGCCAAGGCTATCTGCCAGAAGGGCCTGGGCGCCGCCGAGGCCCGCGAGGCAGCCCGCCGCGCCAAGGACCTGGCGCGCCGCAAAGGTTCCCTTACCGATTCCGGTCTGCCGGGCAAGCTGGCCGACTGCCAGGAAAAAGACCCGAAGAAATCCGAGATCTTTATAGTGGAAGGCGACTCGGCCGGCGGCTCGGCCAAGCAGGGCCGCGATCGCGTATTCCAGGCCATCCTGCCGCTGCGCGGCAAAATCCTCAACGTGGAAAAAGCGCAGTTGGTGAAGATAATCTCCAGCGAGATGATACGCAATATGATATCCGCCATCGGCACCGGCATAGGCGAGGGAGAGGACGGCTTCAATATCGACAAATTGCGCTATCATAAGATCGTCATCATGGCCGACGCCGATGTGGATGGCCAGCATATCCGCACGCTGATGCTCACTTTTTTTTACCGGCAGATGCGCCCGCTGCTGGAGCAGGGCCATGTCTACATAGCCCAGCCGCCGCTTTATAAAGTAAAAAAGGGCAAATTCGAATCGTATTTCGACAACGAGGAGAAGCTGCAGAAGTGGCAGCTTAAAGAGGCACTGTCCGGCATCTCCGTAAAGGCCAAAGGCAGGAAACTTGAAGAGAAAGAGGTCAAGGACCTTATAGAATTAATCATTTCAGTTGACAATACCAGCCGCAAACTGGAGACCAAGAACCTGACCCTGAAGGATTATCTCAAGTTTCAGTCCGAAGGCCAGGTGCCGATGTACCGCATAGAGACCGGCCCAGAGACCTACAGGTATTTTTTCACCGAAGACGAGTGGGATGCTTTCCAGAACGAGTACGTGCAGCAGAAGAAGGACGCGCTGGCCAAAGAGGCCGCGTCCGTGGAGGGCGCGCCCGCGGCGGAGATAGATGAGGACGATCTCGGGCCGGACTTCCAGACGTTGGGCGAGTTCACGCGCCTTAACAATATTTCGGCAAAACTCAAGGCCCTGGGTCATAACCTGAAAGAATTTCAGATCGAGGACGAAAAAGCGCCCTCGCTGTTCGACCTTACCACCGAGAAAAGCCTTACTTCCGCCAGGGACCTTAAAACCTTGATGGAGAACGTGATGAGGGCCGGCGCCGCCGGCGCGCATATACAGCGCTATAAAGGTCTGGGTGAAATGAACCCCGCGCAGTTGTGGGAGACCACCATGGACCCGCTGAAGCGAAAACTGCTCAAGGTAACTCTTGAGGACCCGGCCGAGGCGGAGAAGATGTTCACCACACTTATGGGCGACAAGGTGGAACCGCGCCGAGTGTTCATAGAGACTAACGCCCTGGCCGCCCGCAACCTGGATATTTAATTAACGGAGCGATATAAAATGGCAGAACATAAAGATCTTACACCGAAGCAGACGGAAAACATGTTCATCAACATCGTGGACCGGGATATCAGCGAGGAGATGAAATCCTCCTATATCGACTATTCCATGAGCGTTATAGTGGGCCGGGCGCTGCCCGACGTTCGCGACGGCCTCAAGCCCGTCCACCGCCGCGTGCTTTACACTATGGACGACATGGGCCTGCAGCACAACAAGCCCTTCAAGAAATCCGCACGCATTGTAGGCGACGTGATGGGTAAGTACCACCCGCACGGCGACGCCTCCATTTACGACACGCTGGTCCGCATGGCCCAGCCGTTTTCGCTGCGCTACATGCTGGTGGACGGGCAGGGCAACTTCGGCTCGGTGGACGGTGACCCCGCGGCTGCCATGCGTTACACCGAGGCCCGCCTCTCCGGAATAGCCGGCGAACTGCTGGCCGACATCGAAAAAGAAACGGTGAAGTTTGTGCCCAACTACGACGGCTCCATGACCGAGCCGTCGGTGTTGCCTGCTAAACTCCCTAACCTCCTGATCAACGGTTCCTCCGGCATCGCCGTGGGCATGGCCACCAATATCCCCACGCATAACCTTACCGAGGTTTGCGACGCGACCATCGCCCTGATAGACAACCCGAACCTCGAGACCAAAGAACTGATGAAGCTTATCAAGGGGCCCGACTTCCCCACGGGCGGCATTATCCGCGGCCGCAAGGGTATAAGGGATTATTTCGAGACCGGCCGCGGATCCATCAGCACGCAGGCCCGCGCCGAAATAGAAGAGATGAAGGGCAACCGGGAATGTATAGTGGTCACCGAGATCCCGTACCAGGTCAATAAATCCACGCTGATAGAAAATATAGCGAACCTGGTAAAAGAGAAGAAGATCCCCGACATCTCCGACCTCCGTGACGAGTCGGACCGCCGCGGCATGCGCATCGTAATAGAGATAAAGCGCGATGGCAACGCCCAGGTGGTGCTGAACCAGCTCTACAAGCATACACAGATGGAAGCCTCCTTCGGCGTAATCATGCTGGCCATAGTGGACGGCCGGCCCCGCGTGCTGCCCATCAAAGAAGTGATGTTGCAGTACGTGCGTCACCGCCGCCTGATGGTGGTGAACCGCACCAAATACGACCTTAAAAAAGCCCTGGCCCGTGCCCACATCCTGGAAGGCTACCTGATCGCGCTCCAGAACATAGACGCCGTGGTGGAGATCATAAAGAAATCCAAGGACGCTCTGGAGGCCAAGGGCAAGCTGATGGCGAAGTTCGCGCTGTCGGACATACAGGCCCAGGCAATACTCGACATGCGCCTGCACCAGCTCACCCGCCTGGAGACAGGCGCCATAGAGGAAGAGCACAAGGCACTGATGAAGCTGGTGGCCGAGCTGCGCGCCATTCTGGCCGACCCCAAGCGCGTCCTCCAGATAATAGTAGACGAGCTGAAAGAGATGAGGGCGAAATACGGCGACAAGCGCCAGACCGAGATAACCGGCGAAGCTGCCGAGCTCGACATAGAAGACCTTATCCCCGAGGAAGAAGTGATCATCACCATGTCCCACGGCGGGTATATCAAGCGCATCCCGGCCGACACCTACAAGGTGCAGGGCCGCGGCGGCAAGGGCATTATAGGCTCTGACGTGAAAGAAGAGGACTTCATCGAGAAGCTCTTCATCACCTCGAGCCATGCCACTATACTTATGTTCACCACCCGCGGCAAGGTATACGCGCTTAAGGGCTACGAGATTCCCGAGGGCAACCGCACTTCGCGCGGCAAGGCCATAGTGAACCTGCTGCAGATCAAGGACGAGCGGGTAACCTCGGTGCTGGCCATCGAATCCTTCGCTGAAGCCAAGGGAAAGGAAAGCTTTATAGTGATGTGCACCCGCAAGGGCAACATCAAGAAGACTCCGATCTCGGACTTCGCCAATATCCGCAAGGGCGGCATCATCGCCATCGGCCTGGAGGACGGCGACATCCTGACCAGCGTGGGACATACCGACGGGAACTATGAGATCATCATAGGCACCAAGGAAGGCATGTCCATCCGCTTCAGCGAGTCTGACGTGCGCTCCATGGGTCGCGGGGCTATGGGCGTGCGCGGTATCCGCCTGGACAAGACCGACACGGTTATCGGCATGGAAGTGGCCGAGCCCAAGACCAAGAAGACTCTTCTGACCGTCTGCGAACTGGGTTTTGGCAAACGCACGGACCTCGACGAATACCGCCACCAGAACCGCGGTGGTTCCGGCGTTATCACCATCAAGGCTACCGACCGCAACGGCGCGGTGGTGGGTATATATCTGGTGGAGAACAAGGACCACCTGATGGTGATGACAGAGAAGGGCAAGATCATCCGCATGCCCTGCAAGACGCTGCGTGTCATCAGCCGCAACACCCAGGGCGTCCGCCTGGTGCGCATGGAGGAAGGCGACAAGATAGCCTCCGTGGAGCCCGTGATAGACGACGGCGAGACGCCCGCGGCTTCCGCCGAAGAAAAAAAATAGGGACACCCGGGGGCCGGTGACCGGGCGCTTATTTATCCGCCCGCCAGCCGGCCCCCGGTTTATTTATGGACTTGACATTATTCGTCTCTTCGGTTTTCACTCTTACCCTGGTTATGGACCCGCTGGGAAATATCCCCATGTTCATGTCCTCTTTGAAAGGCGTTACGGAGGAGCGCCGCCGGGTAGTTATAGCCCGGGAGCTGTGCATCGCGTTGGGGATAATGGTTTTTTTTCTGCTTTTCGGGAAATATATGGTTTCGGCGCTGGCGCTGGACCTGACGGCCATGTCGGTGGCCGGGGGCATAGTGCTGTTTTTGATAGCGCTGCAGATGATCTTTCCCACTAATCATTCCCATTTCGCCGACAACCCCGGGGGAGAGCCGTTCATCGTGCCGCTGGCTATACCGCTTATAGCCGGGCCGTCCACCCTTACTACCATCTTGCTGTTCTCGCTGCAGGACCCGGGCCGCCTGAGCGCCTGGGCCGGAGTGGTGGGGTTTTCCTGGCTTATCAACGCCGCCATCCTGGGCGGCATGTCCGGCTGGCTTTCCAGGCTGCTCGGGGCCCGTGGCCTGTTGGCCATGGAAAAACTTATGGGGATGATACTGGTGACCATTTCCGTGCAGATGATAATGACCGGCATAAAAAAGTTTCTGGCCGCCTGAGCGGACGGGGGAGATAAATGAAAAAGCGCAATAACGTTAAAGCCGGCGCGGCTAAAGTAGCCGTGCTGGGTGCCGGGAACATAGGCTCCGCCATAGCGCGCGGCCTGGCCGCGGCGGGGAACTTACGGCCGCAGGAGATAATACTCACCCGCCGCCGGGCGGAACTTTTGGAGGAACTGCGGGGAGAGCATTTTAGCGTAGGGTGCGACAACAGGACGGCGGTAAAAAGCGCGGAAATAATAATCCTGGCAGTAGGCCCGCAGCAGGCGGAGGCGCTGGTAAAGGAAATACGGCCTGTCCTGCGGCCCGGCCGGCATATCGTTATCTCTATAGTTTCCGGGGTTACCACGGCGCAGCTGAAGGCCTGGCTCGGCAAGAACGTCAGCGTGGTCCGGGCAATGTCCAATACCGCCATAGCCATAAGGGAGGCCATGACCTGCCTGTGCGCCGCGCCGGAGAGCCGCGCCGCCCTGGGCCGGGCCAAAGAGGTTTTTGACGCGCTGGGCAAAACGCTGGTCATCAACGAAGAACTTATGCTTTCCGCTACCGCGCTGGCCGGCTGCGGCATAGCATTCTTCCTGCGCGCCATACGCGCCGCCTCGCAGGGCGGCACGCAGATAGGGTTTCATTCGCGGGAGGCGCTTGTGATGGCCGCGCAGACGGCGCGGGGCGCGGCCTCGCTGCTGCTGAACCGGCAGGGCCACCCGGAAAGTGAAATAGACAAGGTTACCACCCCGCGCGGCTGCACCATAGAAGGGCTTAATGAAATGGAGCACCACGGGTTCAGTTCGGCCATGATAACCGGGATAGTTACCTCGAACAACAAGGCTGCGCGGTTGTTTAAAGACGGCAAGTGAATTCTGTGAGCCTGGAGGAAACATGAAAAAAATATCGCTGATGCTGCTGCTGGCGCTGCCGGCGGCTTTGTTGGGCGGAGTGGAAACCCGCACGCTGAAGGGCGTTGCCATGCCGGAGCAGCTGTCCGTACAGGGCGTGGACCTTAAGCTTAACGGCATGGGGGTGCGCACAAAAGTGGTATTCAAGGTGTATGTGGCCGGGCTGTACCTGGAGAAAAAATCCGCGGCCGGGTTGGAGATAGCCGCTGTGGAGCAGGTAAAGCGTATGGAGCTGGCTTTTTTGCGCTCCGTGGACGGCGCGGATGTGGCCGGCGCCATCTCGGGCGGTTTTGAAAAGAACGCCGGACCGGCTTACAAGGGGCTTGAAGAGCGCATTAAAAAATTCGCGACGCTTATCCCGGACGTTAAAAAAGGTGATAAGCTGGTATTTACCTACCGCCCCGGCGCCGGGCTTGAAGTGCAGGCGAACGGCAAACTTACCGGGGAGATAGAGGGCAAGGATTTTTCTGACACGCTGTTCAAAGTGTGGCTGGGCGACGCTCCCGCGGATAAGGCGCTCAAGGCCGGGCTGCTGGGCCAATAGTGCGCGCGGCGCGGCCGCCGGAGCTCTCCCGCCGACTTACAATGATTGAAACCCCGGAAAAAATAAAGGGCATGCCCAAGGCGGAGCTGCACCGCCATATAGAGGGCTGCGTGCGCGTAGGCACCGTAATAGATATCGCCCGGCAGCATAAACTAAGATTACCGTCTTTCGACGCGGCCGTGCTGGAGCCGGTCTATAAGCTGCGAGCGCCCGGGAGCTCGCTCCTGGAAGTGCTGGGGATGTTCGAAATGGCGCAGGCGTCTTTCGTGTCCTACGCGGCCGTGGAGCGCATAACTTACGAGGCGCTGGAAGATGCCAGCCAAAAAGAAAATATCCGCCTGCTGGAACTGCGCTATAGTCCGGATTTCATGTTCAAGAACAGCGCGCTGGACTGGCAGAAAGCGCAGGACCTCATTGATGCCACGGCGCTGAAATTTGAAAAGAACAGCAACATGGTGTGCGGCATAATAATCATCGCCTCGCGCAGCCACGGGCTGGAATCCGCCCGCAAGACCATAGATTTTGCGGTCCAGAATAAAAAAAGCGTGATAGGTTTTGACCTGGCGGACAACGAGGCGGACTATCCTTCCGTTATTTACAGGGAGGCCGTAAAAAAACTCCATGCCTGCGGGCTGCCGCTTACCGTCCATTCCGGTGAAGAGGGCCGGTTCTCGCAGGTTACGGACACGATAAATGCCCTTGCGCCGCGGCGCATAGGGCACGGGGTAAAAGCGGCCGAGGATGGTTCCGGCCGGACCATGGCCCTGATAAAGGACCGCGGCATTACCGTGGAAACCAACCCCTGGAGCAACTATCTTACCCGCGCGGTGCCTTCCATAAAAGAGCACCCGCTTAAAAAATTTATCAGCGCGGGTCTGCGCTGCACTATAGGCGCCGACGACCCGGAGATCCTGGACACCGATTTGAACAAAGAATACGCGCTTGCCCTGGGGCAGATGGGGCTTTCGGACGCTGACATCATGTATACGCTGAAATGCGCCGTTGAAGGTTCTTTTCTCCCGCCGGACAAAAAACAGCAGGCGGCGAAAGAACTTGGAATATAAGGCGTGAGCGGGTGGCGGTCTCTATGGTAAAAAGTGAGCAGAAGCAAACCATTAAAACCAGTTCCCGGCTGCGGCTGGTAATGCTCGCCGTGGTGCTGTTTCCGCTGCTGGTGGTTGCAGCGGGGCCGCTGCTGCCCGGAGTTTTGGAACAACATGTTCTTCTCTTTGCCGCGGCTTTGGCGCCGCTTGCGGCCTTCTTTGCCGCGTCCGTAGTGATAGCGGGCCTTACGCGGCCCATGGAAAAGGCCGCTTTCAGCGTAAAAAAGTTTATCGCCGCCGATTATCGCCTGGAGGCCGCCATCCCCAGGGAGGGCTGGCCTGAGGCCGGCGTGCTCACCTCTTCCCTGAACCGGCTGATGCTGGAACTCAGCGCCTACCGCGCTTTCCAGCTTAACCAGGTGGTGGAGGAGCGCGCTAAAGCCAAGGCCCTGGTGGAAACCATTACCGACGGCATAATGCTGGTGGACGACAAGGGCGGGCTGATCTATTCCAACCAGACGGCGCTTAAGCTGATGGGCATACCCAAGCTTTCTCCAGAAATAAATATCCCCGGTTCGGTGCAGAAAGAAGTTTTTGCCGCGGCTTTGCGGGGCATACTTGCCTCCGAAGAAAAGTACCTGGAATCCGAGCTCGAGGACATCGTTTCCAACGCGGGCTGCCCGGTGCATAAAACTTTCAGCATCATTTCCAGCCAGTTCCGGCTGGCAACTTTAAAGCGTCCAGGCCGCGCCATAGCCATCCGCGATGTTACCGGAGATAAAGAGATAGCCAACGCGAAAGAGGCGTTCTTCCACATGATAACGCATGATATGCGCACCCCGCTGGCCAGCATACAAGGATATGCAGAGCTCCTGGGTAAACTAATAACGAGCACGCCGGAAACCGGCAAGTACCTGCAAAGGATACTGGACGCCTCCAAGCGGCTTAACGGCATGATTAACGATATTTTAAATACCATAAAACTGGAACGCGGGGACATGAAACTGCAGTTGGGGAATATAGACGCGGGGGAACTGCTGGAGCGCGTGCTGGCGGCGCACGAACCCCTAGCCGCCCGCAAAAAAATAAAACTTTCGGTCCGGCCGGTGCCGGAAAAAACCGTTTTTTCCGGCGACGCCGGGCTGCTGGAGCGGGTTATAAGTAACCTTGTGGGTAATGCCCTGAAATTTACCCCGACGGAAGGGGCCATTGCCCTGGCCTGCCGGGAAGAGGCCGGGCAGCTGCGGTTTTCCGTGGAGGATACCGGGCCCGGCATACCGGAGGGCAAGGGAAAAGAGATCTTTAATAAATATTCCCAGCTTGAGGAGCACAAGCATATGGGTTTTGGCCTGGGGCTGGCCATGTGCAAAATGTCGGTGGAGCTGCACAAGGGCTACATCTGGGTTGAATCGGAAAAAGGTAAAGGCAGCCGGTTTATTTTTAACGTTCCCAAAAATGCGGTGTTGGCCCGGTAGCCCGGCGGCGTCTCTTTAAAGTAATTTTTTATGGCAAAGATACTCATAGTAGACGACGAGCCCACCATCCGCGAACTCTTCCGATACGTGTTCGAGGAGTCCGGCCACGAGGTGGCGCAGGCGGAGAACGGCCGCTGCGCGCTGGACATACTTAAAGAGGATATCCCAGATTTTATCATTCTGGATATTGCCATGCCGGAGATGTCCGGCAAGGAGTTCGTGCTGGAACTTGGGCGCCGGGCCGTGCGCAACCCGCGCCTGGCCAAGATCCCGTTCGTGGTAATGACCGGGGAAGACCTGATGGAAATGGAACTCAACCGGGTCTTTGCCGCCAGCCCCGGTTTCATCTGTTTCTTTCCCAAAATGACCCCTCCGGAAAAAGTGCTGGAAAAAGCCGCCGAAGTCCTGGGCGTATAGCGGGAGCCGGAGTTTGACATTAGCGGGTACAAGCTGTAGAATTTCTGCAGGGACTGGAGGGAACCAATGTTTAAATATAAAAAAATTTTGTCGGCGGCGATTGTGGCCGTGCTGCCTTACGCTGTGCCGGCATTCGGTCAGACCGCGCTGACCGGTGGCGTTAAGGACCAGGTTAAAGACGTTCAGGCCGCGATAAAAAAGAAAGGCGCCCGGTGGACAGCCGGAGAAACTTCGGTGGCCGCCGCCCGTGAAGACTGGAAATACCTGGTAGGCCTTGATTTTGTTCCGGTGGACGCTGAACCTGTAGAACTTATAACAGCGGCCGAACTGCCCGCGGCCCTGGACTGGCGCGCCGCCAACGGTAATTATGTTACCGCGCCGCGCAATCAGAAAAAATGCGGCTCCTGCTGGGCGTTCGCCATGACGGCCGGGCTAGAGTCCTACACGTTGTTGAAACAGAATACTCCCGGTGTGGATTTGGACCTTTCCGAGCAGGTAATGCTTTCGTGCAGCGGCGACGGGTCATGCAGCGGAGGGCGCCTTACTGCGACCTTCCTGAAAAAAAGCGGGCTGCCCGTTGAAGCCGCCTATCCCTACACCGCTACCGACGGCTCCTGCGCTGCGGCCGCCACCGGCTGGCAGGCCGCCGCCTATAAGGTAGGGGCGTGGGGTTCGGTCTCAAAAAACATTGAGGTCCTGAAAACGGCGCTGATAAAGTACGGGCCGCTGCCTACCGCCATGATGGTGTATGAAGACTTCATGCTCTACAAATCCGGGATTTATTCTTATACCACCGGCAAAAAGCTGGGCGGCCACGCTATCCTGCTTGTGGGTTATAACGACGAGGAGAAATATTTCATCCTTAAGAACAGCTGGGATACCGGCTGGGGCGAAGACGGGTACTTCCGCATAGCCTATTCCGAAATGGGCAGCGTGGTGAATCTGGGGCTGAGCACCATAGCCTACAGGGAGTCAAAAACCGAAACCCCCGTGGGCGAGGCCGTGCTGGCCGGTGGGGACCGGATAACCCCCATGCTGCAAGGCGCGGCCGGCTGGAAATAAAAGGCCGCGCCCGCTGCAACCGGCGCGGCACTGTTCCGCGCCGGTTTTATTTTAGCCGGGCAAGCCGTCGTTCCCCGTATATCAGCCCTTAGTACCGTGGTTCTTGCTTGCGCCGGTGCGCCCCGCTTCTTATGAACAACCTTGTTAACCGCTGGCGCAGCGCCGAGCCCGCTTTTAAAGCCTTCCTGCTGGGAGTGTTCTTCCTGGGTATAAACGCGGGGGTGATTTCTTCCGCTTTCAATAATTACCTGAACGATTCGTTCCGCCTTTCGTCCGGACAGCGCGGCTTTCTGGAATTCCCGCGCGAACTGCCCGGTTTTTTGCTGATCTTCATAACCGGCCTGCTGGCCGCGCTGCCGGTAAGGCAGTGGGCGGTACTGACCAGCCTGCTTACCGCCGCAGGCGTGGCGGGCCTGGCCTTCCTGTCCCCTTCCTATAACCTTATGCTGGTGTGGATGCTGTTGTGGAGCGTAGGCGGGCACTTGTTCATGACCGTGGAAAGTGTGATGGGCCTGCGGTTCGCCAGGGAGGGCGGGAGCGGGCGCCGGCTGGGGCAGATAAGCGGTGTCACTAATTTAGCCGCTATCGCCGGCGCGGGGCTTGTGTGGCTGCTGGCCAGGATCGTTGGCCCGGGGCTTTACCGGTGGGTTTTTCTGGCGGCGGCGCTGGCCGCGCTGGCATCAGCTTTCCTTTTTTCGCGTATAAAAAAAGGCGGTGAAGACGCGGCTCCCGGGGGCAGGCGCTTCGTCTTCAGGTGGAAGTATAAATGGTTTTACCTCCTGAATATACTCTTCGGCGCGCGCAAGCAGATCTTCCTGACTTTTGCTCCCTGGGTGCTGGTAACGGTGTACGACGCCAGCCCGGCGCTTATGGCAATGCTCGCCATGGCCGCCGCGGCCCTGGGCGTGGTTTTCCGCCAGGCTTTTGGCGCGGTAGTGGATAAGGTTGGCGAGCGCAAGATGTTCATAGCCGATTCGGCTATCCTGCTGGTGATCTGCGGCGGCTTTATTTTTTCTGATTTTCGGCCCGTGCTTTACTCTTTGTTCATCCTGGACAACCTGATGTTCGCCACGCGCATAGCGCGCACCACCTACCTGAGCCGGATAGCGGAGCATAAATCGGATATCGCCCCCACGGTTTCCCTGGGCATAACCATGGATCACGCGGTTTCAATGAGCATCCCGGCGGTTGGCGGCCTGCTGTGGGCCGCGTACGGTTATAAGTCGGTTTTCATCGCGGCTTCGCTGCTAAGCGTGGCTGGTTTTTTTGCCGCGCTGGCCGTGGACGGGGGCCGCGCGCGGCAAACCCGCTGAACCCGGTGGTTCTTTCCCCATGGCCCCGGGGCATGGGCTCTGGCCAAATTTTGTATTATTGAACATATCATGCGAAAGAAATCCGCGCCAGGGCAGCTTTATATCTGCGGCCTGGGCATAAATTTTACCGGGGATATGACCACGCGCACCATGCGGGTGTTGAAATCCTGCGATGCGGTTTACCATACAAGCGGGGATTGGCGTGCTATCGGCCTGGCACTGAAAAGCCTGGGGCCGAAGCTGCGCTGCTATGACACCGCTGATTTTTATGCCAAGAACAACGAGCAGCGCGCGGGCATAGCGGGCAGGGAGATCTGCGCGGCGCTCGATAAGGGCGCGCGGATAGCCTACCTTACATCGGGCAATCCCATGCTCTTCAGCGACGGGTCTGTGCTTATGCGCTATTGCGCCGCCCGGGGGCATAAAAGCGTGGTGGTAACGGCCCCGTCTTCCATAGACAGCATCCTGGGGGTAATGGCCGGAAAGATAGGTATTTTCCTGCAGGGCTTCCAGGTAGTGCAGATGGGCACGCTCATTGAAAAGCGCCAGGCCCTGGCCCCTGCCACTACCTGCATGGTGATGTGTGTGGACAAGGCCACGTCCAGGAACGATTTTAAACGGTTTTGCGCGCTGGTGGAGGGTAAGTATCCCGACAGCCACCGGATATACGCGGTTAAATGCGGTAACGGCGGGGGCGGGGATGTCCTGCTTGCGGCGAAGGTGAGTGAGATGCGGGGTCTGGAAAACAAGATTTCCCATATGATGTCGGTGGTGCTGCCCGGTATAAATTCTGAAAAAGACCAGAACAGGGAAAAGTGAAAAAAACACTCAACATTTTTTCTTACGGGCTGAAATTCTCGCACATCACGCTTGAGACGATAGAGGCTTTCAAAACATGCGGTGTGGTTTACTGCCCCGTTTTTGACAAGGTAATGGCCGCCAAATTCTCCGCCAAATTCAGGGAGCTGGGGCCGAAGCTTGAACTTTTTTCCTGGACCGGGCAGGCCCATATGGACAAACTGGTGCTGGCCGGCTTCGCTGCCCAGAGCACCGTGGGGATGCTGACCTTCGGCAACCCGGCGTTCCTGAACCAGCCCTTTCATAAACTTGCCGAAACCGCGGCGGCCCGGGGAATCCAGACCGTGTTTTTTAACGCGGTATCCTCTATAGACGCGCTGATAACGCTGTTTCGCCTGAACCTGGAGAACGAGCTCAGGCTTGTTGAGACCACCCGTTTCACAAAAAAAACGGTGCTGACCCCTGGAGTCAACACGATGTTCTTTTCAATACACGACGGCAGCCCGGCGGGACGCCGTTCGAAACAGGTTTTCCTTTCAAGGCTCTCCGCCGCCTACCGGGCGGACGCCGCTGTGTATCTTGCGGCGTGCGGCGCCGGCGAGAACGGAGAGGACTCTCTGTTAAAAAGCACCGTGGGTGAACTCGCGCTGCTGCTTGGCAGGGCCACCGAAAAACATACTCTGTTCATCCCGGCCGATTCCTGGCGCCGTGAAGGGCGCAATAATTTTTACGGAGCAGTGGACGCCGGAAAAAATATAATGGCGCGCTGACGCGCCAGCCGGGTTTTTTGCGGTATCGCCCCGGAATAAGGATAAAAAAATGGCAGAAAAAAAAGCGGACAATAAAGTTATTTATTCGATGGTCAACGTAAGCAAGATCTACGATAAAAAAGCCGTCCTTAAGGATATTTATCTTTCTTATTTCTACGGCGCGAAAATAGGCGTCCTGGGGCTCAACGGATCGGGCAAAAGCTCCCTGCTGCGCATCCTGGCCGGCCAGGACGAAGATTTTCGCGGCGAAACCGTGCTTTCTCCCGGCTACACGGTGGGCCTGCTGGAGCAGGAACCCAAGCTCGACGAAAGCAAGACCGTGCGCCAGGTGGCCGAGGAGGGCTTGCCCGAAGCCATGGCCGCGCTGAAGGAATACAACGACATCAGTGACAAACTGTCCGAGCCCATGACGGACGCCAAAATGAACGCGCTGATAGAGCGGCAGTCTAAAGTGCAGGAAAAAATAGACGCGCTCAACGCCTGGGATATAGATTCCCGATTGGAGCTGGCCATGGACGCGCTGGGCTGCCCGCCGCCCGATACCATCGTTAAAAATATTTCCGGAGGGGAAAAACGCCGCGTGGCCCTGTGCCGCCTGCTGCTGCAGGAGCCGGACATCCTGCTCTTGGACGAGCCCACCAACCACCTGGACGCCGAAGCCGTGGCCTGGCTGGAACACCACCTTAAGGAATACAAAGGTACCATAATAGCTGTGACGCATGACCGTTATTTCCTGGACAACGTGGCCGGCTGGATACTGGAACTTGACCGCGGTCAGGGGATCCCGTGGAAGGGGAATTACTCTTCGTGGCTGGAGCAGAAGGGCGAGCGCCTGCGGCAGGAGGAGAAATCCGAGACGGACCGTCAGAAGACGCTGAAGCGCGAGCTGGAATGGATACGCATGGGGGCCAAAGCCCGCCAGGCGAAGGGCAAAGCCCGCATCAACGCTTACGAAAACCTGCTTAGCCAGGAGAACGAGAAACTCTCCCGCGAACTTGAAATTTATATCCCGCCAGGACCGCGCCTGGGCAACCTGGTGATAGAGGCCAAGAATGTTACCAAGGCCTTTGGCGACAAGGTGCTGCTGGATAATGTCAGCTTCTCGCTGCCGCCCGGCGGTATAGTGGGAATAATCGGCCCCAACGGCGCCGGCAAGACCACGCTGTTTAAAATGATAACCGGCGAGGAAAAGCCGGATTCGGGCGAGTTCAAGGTGGGCGACACCGTGCAATTGTCTTATTCCGACCAGAGCCGCTCCACGTTGACGCCCGGCCTGAACGTCTGGGAAGTTATCTCCGGCGGGCTGGACCTGGTAAAACTCGGCAAGATGGAGGTGAACTCGCGCGCTTACGTGGCCCGGTTCAATTTCAGCGGGCAGGACCAGCAGAAAAAAGTTGAAAATATCTCCGGCGGCGAGCGCAACCGGGTGCACCTGGCCGTGATGCTCAAGGAAGGCGGCAACGTGCTGCTTTTAGACGAGCCCACCAACGACCTGGACGTTAACACCATGCGGGCGCTGGAAGAGGCGCTGGAGAATTTCGCCGGCTGCGCCGTAATAATCAGCCACGACCGCTGGTTCCTGGACCGCGTGGCCACGCATATCCTGGCTTTCGAGGGAGAGAGCAAAATTTCCTGGTTCGAGGGGAACTTCTCCGAGTATGAGGCCGACAGGCATGCCCGCCTGGGCACCGCAGCGGACACCCCTCACCGGATAAGGTATAAAAAGCTTACCCGGCCCTGAAAAAAACCGCCCGCTGTAAGCGGGCGGTTTTTTGTTTGCGGGTTGTGGCGGGGGCTACTTTGCCGCCAGCTCTATTTTTAATACTTCCAGCGCCCTGTCGGTATCCGAAACGTTTATCAGCAGGCGTCCGCTTGCCCCGCCGAAGGAGGTCCCGTAAACGGTAGTTATGTTTATGCTGTGCTCGCCCAGTATGCGGGCGAGGCGCAGCAGCTGCCCGGGCTTGTCGGGCATTTCTACGGAGATAAGAAAAGTCTCTATTGTCGTAAAACCGGCCCCGGTCAGGACATGGCTTACCTTGCGCTCCGAGTCCACCGCAATGCGCACAACGCCGGAATCGTCCCGTATTTCAGAGGCTATGCCTATAATGTTCACGCCTTCGTTAGCGAACAGTTCTACGAACTTATGCAGAGCGCCCGGTATGTTAGGGATGAAAACCGTGTATTGCCGTATAAGCTTTACTGACATGGTGGCTCCGGGTTCCTGGTGAGGTTTTAGAGGCACAAATAAGCGCCTGATACTATTTAATAATTTTTGGAGGCGGGGGTAAAGGGCCGCCGGCCCGGCGCGCGGGCATAAAATTATATAATCTGGCTGGCAAATGAAAATTTTCGAGGAAGGAAGGTCCAGCGTTCTTTCCGGCTCCGCCCTGGCGCTGGCCGGTCTGTGCGGCGTTATGGGCGCGCTAGCCGTCTCCGACCTGGCCACCATGCTGCGCCTTTCCTCCACGTCCGCGTTCTTTTTGTTCTTTTCACGCGCTGTGCTGCCTGTTAATATGCCGCCGTTGGCCGCTTTCGCCGCGCGGCACCCGGTGCCGTTGTTCCTTGTTGCGGCTCTGTTCTGGCTGTCCGGCTGCGTTTTGGCCCTGGGGGTCTGGCGGCGCGCCGGATGGGCCCGCCGCGGCGCCGTGGCCATGCTTTACCTGCTCAGCGCCGCCGCGGCCCTGGCGCTGCTGTTCCCGGGCATGATAGTACCGGCGCCCCTGATGTACGACGGGATGTCCATCGCCCCGGAATTCAACGCCGCAGTGAAAACCGCGGCTTTCTACCTGCGCGTTATCTGCCTGGCGGGCGGCGGGCTGTGCCTGTGGTGGGCTTTGGCGCTGGACCGCGGCGGGCTGAGGAAGGAATTCGGGGATAATCCCTGAGGCGCGCGCCGAGGCTGCTCGCACCATATTTAATATAATAGCAGCAGGGAAAAGCGTCTAGTCAGGGAGTTTTTATATGTGGAACTACACAGATAAGGTCTTCGAACACTTTAAAAATCCCAAAAACGTGGGGGAAATAGAGAATCCCGACGGGGTGGGCGAGATAGGCAGCATAGTCTGCGGTGACGCGCTAAAGCTGACGCTGCGCATAGATAAAGCTGCCGACAAGATAGTGGACGCGAAATTCAAAACCTTCGGCTGCGCCAGCGCCATAGCCTCCTCCTCGGCGCTTACGGAGATGGTGAGGGGGCTCACCCTGGCGGAAGCTTCAAAGATAACCAATCAGCAGATAGCCGACTACCTGGGCGGCCTGCCCGGCGAGAAGATGCACTGCTCCGTGATGGGCATGGAGGCCCTGGAGGCCGCCATAAAAAACTACCGCGGCGGCAAGCAGGAAAAGATCATTATCGGCCAGGCCGAGAAGATAGTCTGCAAGTGTTTCAGCGTCACGGAATCTGCCATCCTCAAGGCTATAAAGCTGAATAAACTCCACACGGTGGAAGAAGTGACCAATTTCACCAAGGCCGGCGGCGGCTGCGGCCAGTGCAAAGGCGAGATAGAAAAGATACTGAAAGACCACTGGGCCGAGGCCGAACATAAACACTTCGACAAGATGACCGTGGTCGAGAAAATAAAGATTATCGAGAAAGTGCTGGCCGAAGAGATCAATCCCAAACTGAAAGCCGACGGCGGCTGGATGGAGCTGGTGGATATCCAGGGCCAGAAAGTAAAGCTGCGCTTCCTGGGTATGTGCCACGGCTGCCCGTCTTCCGGCGCCACGCTCAAGAACGTGGTGGAAAAAGAATTGCGCGAGCGCATAGACCCCGCCATAGAGATAGAAGCCGAATAGGCTGCAGGGTTCGGTTTGGGTTCTGCCTCTGCGGGGCTTCACGGAGGCCGAGGCTTGCGCAGCGCCGAGGCCGAGTGAGGAGGGGCGGGCACGGTGTGCCCGACCCCGTCCCCGCAGAGGCAGAACCCGAGCCGAACCCAGGGGTGTGCTTTTGTTAAGCAGAGAGGGGTAAGTCCCGGTCCCCAACCCGGGCTTCCGGATTGTCCGGGCTGCCGTGAAATAAGGATATTCTATGGACAAAGTTTATTACTTCGACAATAACGCCACCAGCCGCGTGGCGCCGGAAGTGGCCAAAGAGATGGAGCCGTTCTTCGGCGAACTCTACGGCAACCCGTCAAGTATGCACTTCTTCGGCGGCGGCAACCAGAAATACCTGGACCTGGCGCGCTCCCGCGTGGCAAACCTCCTTGGCGCCACCCCGGAAGAGATTATCTTCACCAGCTGCGGTACCGAATCGGATTCCACCGCCATTTGGTCCACCATCCAGTCCTACCCCGAGAAGAACCATTTCATCACCACCAAGGTGGAGCATCCCGCAGTGCTCAACCTTGCCAAACACATGGAGACCAAGGGTTACCGCGTGACGTATCTTCCGGTGGACGCTGCGGGGCAGGTAAACCTCTCCGACCTTAAGACCGCCCTCACTCCCGATACTGCCCTTGTCTCCATGATGTGGGCCAATAACGAGACCGGCGTCATTTTCCCCGTAGAAGAAGCCGCCCGCATCACCCACGCCAAAGGCGCGCTCTTCCACACCGACGCTGTGCAGGCCGTAGGGAAGCTGCCCATCAACCTCAAGGAGACCAAGATAGACCTGCTCTCCCTGTCCGGACACAAACTGCACGCCCCCAAGGGTATAGGCGCGCTGTATGTTCGCAAGGGCATACGCTTCTCGCCGTTCATGCTGGGCGGCCACCAGGAGTGCGGCCGCCGCGCCGGAACCGAGAACGTGCCCTACATTGCCGGCCTCGGTAAAGCCTGTGAGCTGGCCGCCGCCAACCTGGAAAAAGAGAATACTTATGTAAAAGAGCTGCGCGACCGGCTTGAGGCCGGCCTGCTGAAGATCAAAAACGCCAGGGTTAACGGCGGCGGCGCCCCGCGCCTGCCCAACACCACCAATATCAGCTTCGAATATATAGAGGGAGAATCCATACTGCTGATGATCAGCGAGAAGGGTATCTGCGCCTCGTCGGGTTCGGCCTGCACTTCCGGCTCGCTGGAACCGTCGCACGTGCTGATGTCCATGGCGGTGCCGCAAACCTACGCCCACGGCTCCGTCCGGTTTTCATTGAGCGTATATAATACGCAGGAAGAGGTGGACCATATAATCCGGGAGTTCGCCCCGGTCATAGCGCGCCTGCGCGCCATTTCGCCTTTTGCGGACGGCAAGCCGCTGTTCGGCATGGATGCCTGCGAGCCGCACCACCATTAAGGACTGGGGTGCCCGCTGTGGCAATGGCGCCGGAAAAGTGATAAAATAGTTCCCGGGGTAAGCGTTTAACCGTTTTCGGGCCCGTAGCTCAGTTGGTTAGAGCAAACGACTCATAATCGTTGGGTCGAAGGTTCAAGTCCTTCCGGGCCCAGTAATTTAAAAAGACGTCCGTGTTGTGCGGACGTCTTTTTATTTATGCCGGCAGCCCGGGGTTTATCTACTTCAGGGCAAATTCGGTGGCTTTGCCTTCGCGGAAGGTGTACGCCGCCCTGAGGGCGCCGTCCTCTTCGTATACCCGTAAAATTTTTACCTCGTTCTGTTTGAAAATTATTTCTTTTTGCAGTTTGCCGTCTTTGTTGTATATCTTTACCGGGCCGTCGGACACCTTGCCCGCCTGGCTGATGATATTGAATTCTTTGTCCAGGCTGAGTTTCCCTATGTATTTATCATTCAGGCTGAAAGTCAGTATTTCGCCGCGCGCCACCTTTTTGGCCTTGACGGTCACAAGGGAGGCTTGTTCCTGCAAGGGGGCGGCTTCGGGCTTCGCCTGGGGCGGGTCCACCGCGCGGTCGTCCGCGTAAAAAGCCTCGTTTTTAAGCGTGCCGTCCGGGTTATATTCCCGTTTCCAGCCGTTCAGCAGGTTATTCTTATAGGCGGCAGCCATTAAAGGTTTCCCGTTTTCCCCGAAGTATTTAAAGTCGCCTTCCTTGGCGCCGTCAAGGTAATAAGCCTCCACCTGCAGCGTGCCGGAGGGATAATAGGTCTTCAGCGAGCCGCTCATTTTACCGTTTACGAGGGTTTTTACCGCTTTCAGGCCGCCCTCGGGATAATATTCAGAATACGTGCCGTTCTTTAAAATGCCTTCAAGCGAAACCAGGGCGCCGGCTGCGTCAAAAGTTTCGGTGGCGGTGATCACGCCGCCTTCGGAGTATAACAGCAGGCGGTTACCGGTTTCCGGCAGTACGGTGGAGAAGGTGAGCGGAACGGCTTCCCCTTGCGGGGCTGGCAGAGCAGCGGACGTGGAGGCCTGGGCCTCGGCCGCCGGCTCTGGCAGTGGCAGCTGCGCCGGTTCTGTGGATGCTGCTATCCCGGCCGCGGGTTCGGGCAAGGCCGCGGGCGGCTGCGCTGTGGCGGATTGCTCTTCGGCGGCTTTCTGTTCAACAATGTCCGACCTGTTTATAGTGAGCGAGCCGTACTGGGTCTTTACCAGCACCGTGCCGTTCATTTCACCCGTAACTTCGCCTTCAAGCCTGGCGCCGTCCTTGAGAAAAAAAGTGTCCGCCCTGCCGCTGACGGGGGCCAGCGTTAAAATAAGAAAAAAAATGAAAAGTTTCATGATAAGCCTCCCTGGAACAGCTTTAATTCTACAAAAAAGGCGGGATGGAACAAAGCGGCCCGGGTCTGTCCACCGCAAAAACCCTGTTGATATAATAATACAAACGAGGTATCATTAAGAATAATGAAATTATTGAGCCGTGAAACAGATTATGCCGTGCGCGCGCTGGTGCTGATGGCAAAAGCCAACAAACCCAAGGTTTCTGTTGCGCAAATGCAGGCGGGGGTGGGGGTAAACCGGCCATTCCTGCGCAAAATACTGCAAAAACTTCATAAGGCGGGGATATTGCGGGCCGTAAAAGGCAAGGGGGGCGGGTTTTCCCCGGCCCGCGCTCCGGAAAGCATACGGCTGAGTCACCTGGTAACGGCGCTGCAGGGGCCTTTGAGCCTTAATGACTGTTTCTTCCGCGGGAAGCTGTGCCAGCACCACGGCACCTGCCGGCTGCACCGCAGGATAAGCGAAGTTGAGGTCCGGCTGGCGGCAGAGATGGAAAATATAACCATCAAAGACCTGCTCTAGCGGTTTAAGGTAGCCATGAAAACTAAAAGACAGATAATAAAAATCGACGAAAAAAAATGCGACGGCTGCGGCAACTGCGTGACCGGCTGCCACGAGGGCGCGCTGCAGATGATAGACGGCAAAGCCCGCCTGATAAGCGACCTGCTGTGCGACGGGCTTGGCGCCTGCATAGGCGAATGTCCGCAGGGAGCGATCAAGATAGAAACGCGCGCCGCCGAACCTTATGACGAGGTGAAGGTGATGGAGGGGATGGTGAAGCTGGGGCCAAATACCGTGAAGGCCCACCTTAAACATCTTAAGGACCACTCCCAGAAAGCGTTTTTAAAGCAGGCTTTTGATTATCTGAAAGAGCGCAAGCTGCCGAACCCGATGGAGGAGGAAAAAACTCTGTCCCGCGACAAAGACCATAAACACGCGCACGGCGGCCACGAGCCCTGCGGCTGCCCAGGCGGCCGGACGCTGGACCTGCGGGGCGCCGCGCCGGAGGAAGACGGTGACAGCCCCGCTGCCAAATCCCGCCTGCGGCAGTGGCCGGTGCAGCTGCACCTGGTCTCGCCCATGGCGCCCTGCTTCCAGAAGGCCGACCTGGTGGTGGCGGCCGACTGCACCGCCTTTGCCTGCGGGAATTTTCACAATGAATTCATAAAAGATAAGGCCATCGTGATAGCCTGTCCCAAGCTGGACGACGGGCAGGAGATCTACGCGGAAAAAATACAGGCGCTGATAGAAGACGCCAAAATAAACACGCTGACCGTGGTTACCATGGAGGTGCCCTGCTGCGGCGGGCTGCTTGCCATGGTCAAACAGGCCGCGGCGGCCGCCAGGCGCAAAGTTCCGGTGAAGAACGTGGTGGTGGGCCTGCAGGGCGGGCTGAAGAGCGAGGTCTGGGTTTAGTTCCGCTCCCGGCACCCGCGCGACACGGTGTTTATTTTTTTGAGCGGGAATTTAATACAATTTTAAAACCATGAATTGCTCCTGTTGCGGAAACGCTGCCCCGGAGGACGCCAGGTTCTGCTCACGCTGCGGCGCTGGTATAGGTGCCGCCTCCGGGCCCGGCACGACGCAGCCCCCTCCGGATATGGTCCTGATCGCGGCGGGAAGTTTCTGGATGGGCTCACCGGAGGGGGAAGGCGCCCAGGACGAGTATCCCCGGCACAGGGTGCATCTTGACGCTTTTTACATAGACAAATACCCGGTTACCGCGGGGAAATATAAATTATTCTGCGAGGCGGCAGGGGAGCCCATGCCGAAACAGCCGCAATGGAGCACGGACCTGCACCCGGTCGTTAATCTTGATTGGGAGGGCGCCGACGCCTATTGTAAATGGGCGGGAACCCGGCTGCCGACCGAGGCCGAATGGGAAAAAGCCGCCCGCGGCGGCGCGGATACTACCTACAGCTTCGGCGATCATGCCGCCAAAAGAAAATTTTTATCTTGCGACAGCTGGGATATCCTGGGGGAATACGCCTGGTGCGTAGACCGTTCCGGCAGGCTTGAGGGGCATCCCGTGGGCCAGAAAAAACCCAACCAGTATGGATTGTACGACATGCCCGGGGCTGTCTGGGAGTGGGTGGCGGATTGGTACGCGGAGGACTATTACAAGGACAGCCCGCGGATCAATCCCCGGGGGCCGGAGGAGGGCATCCACCGCAGTCTGCGCGGCGGGATGTGGGATTTTGTGCATGACGACCTGCGCCCCGCCGGCCGCAGCGGCGGGTACCTGGGTGGTAATTATGGCCTGGACAGCATAGGTTTCCGGTGCGCTCTGTCTTTGCAGGACGCGCAGTAAAAAATCTTTAAAAAACCGCCCGCGTGGCGTGTACGACGGGGTTTTGCAAATATACTATAATGGCCTGTATGAAAACACTCGTGTTGTTAACCGTTTTTTTCGCGCCCCTGCGCCTTGCGGCCGAGCCCGCAGGGCAGGGCGCCGGTCCCGGGTTCTGTGTTTTCGGCGCGCAGTCCGGCAAGTCGTTCTCCGGTGAAGCCGCCTTTAAAGCTGTTGTCTGGAAAAGCGACATTGTGTATGTGGGTGAAACGCACGACCAGCCCCTGGACCACCTGGCGCAGCTGGAGGCGCTGAAAGCCATGCGTATAGCGCGCGGCAGCAGGATAGCGGTGGGTTTTGAGATGCTGAACCAGTCCCTGCAGCCGGTGCTGGACGATTACGTCGCAGGGAAAATAAAGGAAGTTGAATTTCTCGCGAAGGCGGACTGGAAAAAAGAATGGGGTTTCGATTTTGCCATGTATAGGCCCCTGTTCGACTTTATTGTTGCCAACAAGCTCAGGGCGCTGGCGCTGAACGTTCCACGGGTGGTGGTGGGGAAGATCGCCCGGACGGGGCTGGGGAGTCTCTCGCAGGAGGAAAAGGCTTTCTTGCCGGAAAAAGTGGAGATAACCGCGCACAAAAAATACAATGCGTTCCTTCAACAGTCCTTCGCCGGCCATGGGGATACTCCGATGGCGAAAATCTTCACCTTGGAAAATTATACCGCCTCAATGGCGGCCTGGAACGAGGGGATGGGCGCGAAGCTTGCCGATTTCCTGAACGCCAACCCGGGGTATGCCGCGCTGGTGGTGGCCGGCAACGGGCATATAATTTATAACGCGGCCATCCCGGCTTCCGTTAAGGGGCGTATGAAGGGCGTGCGCCAGGCGTCTTTTTACACCGCAACCGCGGCGCAGTGCCCGGAAAAACTGAAACCAGAGCATAAAGACCTGGCAAATTATATCTGGTACATCGTGCATCCTCCCACGCCCGTGCCCGCCGCCGAGGCGGCGGGCAGCTCGGCGCCGGCGGCCGCTCTGCCGGCCCAGTAAAACAAATAAAAACCCCGCCGTTCCCGGCGGGGAGCCAGTGCCCTGCGTTCAAGTTTTATTGTAAGATCGAATGCTCGTTTAACGCTGCTGTGTCCATACGGCGTAGCGTTCGCCGCTGGTCGCCAGTGTCCAGCCGGCGCCGGGCTGCCAACTGCCGTTGCGGCCGAGCTTTAGTATTACTCGCTGACTGTCGCCGTCTATCACCGCGGCGTAAAGCTCGTTATTTGCCGCCAGTATCCCCATGCGGCTGGTGGAGGTTATGCCGGCCGTTTTCCTTATATTTACCAGCGTTTGCAGGCTGTGTTTATAGGCCTGGCCCCAGTCGAAGTAATGCGGCCAGAAAACGCACGGTATGCCGGGATGGGTGAGGATGTAGGCATAGCCCATGAGGCGCTGCGCTTTGTATTCCGCCGGCGCGGTTTTAAGGAATTCGGGATCGCGCGGGGAGGTGTCGTGGCTTTCCACATAAGTGACGGATTTGGCGGGCCACCAGCCTATAAGGCCGGAGGGGCGGCCATTGTCGTTAAGGCCTTCGTAGCGCTCGGACTCCACCGCCGCTATAATGGCGTAACGCGTGGTGAAGTCGAAGGCCGTTGAGGCGTTGGTCTTGGAGGAAGAATTGTCCGTGCCGTCTATCCAGTCGGCTATAAGCTGGCGGTTGCCGTCGTAAAATTCCCCCACCGAGAAGATGGGGCTGGAGGCCTCGTTATAAAGCTGCGTGTAATGCGCCGGATAGCCTTTCACCATGTCATAGCGCCAGCCGTCAAAACCTATGTCGTTCTTCAGCCAGCGCAGGAATATCTTTGTCTCGTCCTGCACCACGCGGCTGCGGTGGTCCAGGTCCCGGCAGCCCACCTCGCCCTGGCCCTCGTCGTCATACTGGCTTTTGGGGCTGCCCGGCCATTCGTCATTGCGCGCGATAACCGTGGTGGGCCAGTCCGGGCTGGTGAAGTCCGCCCAATCCCTGGTACCGTTGCGGTGATTTATCACCACGTCCGCCACCACTTTTACTGCTGAAGCGTGAAGCGCGCCCACCGCTTTAAGAAGGTTCGCCTTGGTGCCCCACTGCGAGTCCAGGTTGTACCACTCCGTGGGGTAATAACTCCCTCTGGAAACGGGCGGCAGCCAGACCAGGTCGAAACCGGCCCGGCCTATTTCCGCCGCCTTCTCCGCCACTACGCCCCACCAGCCGTTGGGCGGGTGGTACCAGTAGCTGTCGGCGTGCCAGTGGAAGCCCTGCAGCATTACCAGCTTGCTGCCGTTGGTGTCAACGCGGCGCTGCGGCGGGGGGATGAAATTCCAGTCCGAATACTTTCTTGCGGCGTTCAGCCATTCGGTTCGGACCGGGCTTAAGGGCGAATTGGCCAGCCGGCCTTCGGGCGGCGCGGGCATATGAAATTCAAAGCCGCCGGCTTTGGCCGTCAGCGCATCAACGGCGGACAGCGCCCGCGCCGGGGAGAAAACAGAAAGGATAATTGCCGGGACCAACCACAATTTTTTAAAATTCGTTTGCATATGTTACCTGTAAACGGCGGCACGGTACTGTCTTATATTATACATCGCCGGCTGGCAGGCGCAAGTCCCCAAAGGGTAATGCCTTGCAGGCTTTTAGGCCTATGCGGTGCAATGGGGGCCGCTGCCGCCTTTTTTGTATTATAGTTCCAGATGGATACGCGCCGCGTGGTTTTTGGCAGTTAAAGGCAGGCTAATGGCAGAAGCTATAAGGATCGTTCAAATGTTGTATGTGCCGTGCCTGCTGCTTCATTTGACTCTTGTTGTTTACCTGTCTATCAGATCCCGCGCGGAAATAACGAAAGCGTTTTCCGGCGTCAGCGCGAAAGCCCTGGCCGCCCTCGCCCTGGTGTTCCTGCTCGGCTTATATCTCCGGGCGGGCATGGCCGGGCGCTACGGGTTGTCGGACCTGCTCTGGGAACATGTAAATAACGCCCAGGATTTTTACCGGCACCTGCGCTTTTCTGCCTTTACCCATTCCAGCGGGCATTCTTTCCTGGTGACCCTCGCCTTCCTGTTCGGGCAGGATATCGAGAACGTGTCGCGGCTGACCATGCTGCTCGACAGCCTTTCCATCCCGCTGGTGTTCTCCGCGGCCTTTCTCCTGTTTAAAAGAACGGGCATCGCCGTTCTGTCCGCTCTCGTCTTCGCGCTCCTGCCCTGGCAGGTTTTCGTTTCCGGCATGGGGCTTGATGTCACCAGTTCCCTTTTCTTTTTCCTGGCGGCCCTTACCGCGCTGCTGGCGGCGGGTGAGCTGGGATCCGCCAGATTGCTGGCCCTGTCTTTGCTGCTCCTTCTGTGGGCCGCCCAGATCCGTGCCGAAAATTTGGCTTTCGCGGCCCTTTTCATCCTGATCTATCGCCGCGGCCGATACGGGCTGGCCGGGCAAAAGTTATTTTTCCCGCTGTTCGCGGTATTTTCCGTTCCGGTAGTTGTCTGGCTGGCCGGCTTCCTGGTAAAGTTCGGCGTCAGGTCTTCAAGCGAGACTTTGGGGCGGCAGTATCTTATCTCTCCCGCTAATCTGGCGGTCAACCTTCAAACTAATATTGTCCCGCATTTTTTGTCCGCGGACCGGCAATACCCGGTGTTATTTTTTTTACTGCTGCCGGCGGGGCTCGCTTTCCTGGTCCGGTTTGCCAGGCAGCGCAAGGAGACCGTTCAGTTCCTGGCGCTCTGGTTCGTAACCTGGGTTGTGGTCTACGGGGGGCATTGGTACGGCAGCCAGATTTACAGGTACTCCGTTTTCCTGCACCCGGTTCTGGCGATCGTTGCCGGGTGCGGGGCGTTCTTCCTCCTGGAGGGGGCTGAAAAGCTCACAAAGAGCCGGGCTCTCACGCTTGCGGCCGGGGGGCTTTTGTCGGCTGGTCTCGTATTGGCGGCGTTCCCTTTGCAGAAGTTGCTGCGGCCCGGGCCCGTAAGTTTCCTGCCATCCGTAAGGGAGTTCGCCGGTGTAGGCGCAAAACTGGAAGATGACGCGTGTATGCTGATGCAGAGGCTGAAACACCGGGAATCAGAAAACGCCGCGCACCTGATAGGCGGGCGGCGGCGGTTCGTGGAATGGCCGGCTGACGATATGCTTTTTAGCGGGGGGTGCGGGAGCGTCTATTACGCTGACCTGCGGGAATATGCCTACCCGAACCCGGCCGATCTGCGCGTTTACGACGACAGCCAGGCCCGTATTTTTAATAAATACAAGCTGGAAACGGTTATTAACGAGGAGCCTCTTAAGATATACAGGGTTACCAGGAAGCCTGCCGTGCCCCGCGCGGGCGGCGCCTCCGGGAAAGCCTCCGTACAGTGGGTCACCATAGAGGGCGGGACCTTCACCATGGGGGCAAAAGATGTGGGGGCGGACGCCCGGCCGCGCCGGGTTACGGTGCCCACTTTCCAGATGGCCAGGACACTTGTTACGAAAGAGCAATATAAAAACTGCGTGGACGCGGGCGCCTGCCGGGAGCCCGACTGCGACTGGCCGCCAGCCGGGCAGAAGAATCTGCCTGTCGTGTGCGTGGCCTGGGAAGACGCAAAAGATTTCTCCCGGTGGGCGGGCGGCAGGCTTGCGAGCGAGGCCGAATGGGAGTACGCTGCGCGCAGCGGGGGCCGGGACTGGAAATATCCCTGGGGGGACGCCCGGGCCACCTGCGCCCTGTCCGTGATAAGCGGCTGCGGCGCCGGGGCGGCGCCGGTGTGCTCTAAGCCGGCCGGCAACACCAGGCAGGGGCTGTGCGATATGTCCGGCAATGTCTGGGAGTGGGTAGCCGACTGGTACCACGCCGGGTATGACG
>Ga0156396_1055_pt1 | contig 47640 bp, 52 predicted proteins | sample RifOxyA3_FD_108040 | JGI IMG/M metagenome (GOLD analysis project Ga0156396, IMG submission 108040) | Elusimicrobia bacterium RIFOXYA12_FULL_57_11 | reverse complement strand
ATCTTTTTCATAGCTTACTTGCTGCTATAGTTGAAACTGACGGGCGCGGACAAAGTTTTCCCATCCTCATTCTCGGTAATGGAGATAGCGCCAACCTGCACGCCGGAATATATACCCGAAGTCTCCAAGTAGTTTATCCAGTAGGCCAGGTCGTAAGCGGAGCGGGAACTTAAAGAGATATTAACCGCCAGCGAGTCGCCCCGCAGGGAAGTGGCGATATTGGAGAACCAGATGGTCGGGGGCAGGTCGCCTATGAGGTCCTGCATGAAATGGGAATACAGGAGGCGCCCCTTATTCACGCTGGCAATGGCGTTGAGGTAGCGCTGGACCTCGGCGATCTGCGCCTCTATCGCCTTGACCTGGTCCACGTCTTTCTGAAGGACGGCCAGTTCGGCCTCGCGTTTCGCGAGGATAAACCCGATGGTCTTTTCGCGGGTGAACTGCCACACGGAGGAAAGCGATATCACCCCCGCTATCAGCACCCCGGCCAGCACGGCTTTGGCGATCACCGTTTTGCGGTTAATGCGCTCTATGTATTCGGGGGGGATGAGATTTATCCGGATCATGCTTCCCAGTCCTCAAATTTACGCAGCGCCAGGCCCGTAGCCACCGCAAGAGAGGGCAGCACGTCCTTCGGGATATTCTTCGGCTGCTCGGACAAAAACGCCATGGGATTGGTGATTTCAACCGGCACTTTGAACTCGCCACTGAGGAACGCGGCTATATTGCCGAGGTTCGCCATGCCGCCGGAAACCATTATCTTTGCGATGGAGTGGTCCACCCCCTGCGACAGGTAGAAATCTATGGAGCGGGAAACCTCCGTATAAAGGTCCCTGAGCACCCCGGCCGCGGCCCTGGAGACCAGTATCCCTTCCTTGCTGAAGCCTTCAATCGCCGCTTCCTTGTCTTCGTCGGAGACCAGCAGGGAATGTGTTTTTTTTGCGGCAGCCGCGGTACCGGCATCGGTCTTAAGGGCCTTGGCTATCGCCTTGTCGAAAGTGGCGCCGGCAATAAAAATATCACGCACCACCCGCGTCACACCCTGGGTAACTATGGAAAGATTCGTCACCTTCTGGCCGATATTCAAGAACAGAACGGAGCTATTGTCCGCTGCCGGCACCAGCCTCGCGTAAAGGGCTTCCAGGGCGAAAGAATCCACGTCCACGATAACCGGGTCGAGACCGGCCTCCTCCAGAACGTCGATCTTGTCCCGCACGGACTCCTTCTTGGCGGCGACCAGCACGGTCTCCATCTTTGCCTCACCCTCTTCGGTCACATCGTTGAGGATGCTGTAAGTCAGGCTCACGTCGTTAATATCGAACGGGATAAACGGCTCGGCCTCCACATTGATGGTGAGGGAAAGCTCTTTGCGGGAAAGCTTGGGCAGCTTAACGTAGCGCACTATGACCGAATTGCCGGAGACAGACGCCGCCGCACGGCGCGCCTCTATGCCTTTTTTCTTGAGGTAATTTTTTATTTCCCCGGAGATTATGGCTTTTTTCTCTTCCGGCGGGACGTCATTTTTAATAACCAGGGGAATCGTGCCCCAGTCCTTCAGCGTTATGCCCTTCTTATCTTCCACGAAGCAGACCAGTTTCACGGCAAAGTTGCCGATATCGATGCCGATGATCTCTTTCGGCGGAAACAACATTTTTGTAAATTTTGCCAGCATCAGTTTTTGCCCGTCCGCGCACATGCCGCAGCAAACCCGCACAACCCCTTAAAAAGCCGCTTACCCTTTGTAGCATAATTATATTACATAATTATTAAAAAGCAAACCCTAATTTTGTCGCGTTGCGCGTGCCGTTTCCCGCTGCCGGCAACATTCATTTAAATGTCATCTGTGTTTAATGGCGCACTGCTGGGCTTCGGCCTGGAGGCTTCGGAAATTTATACCCCCGCGCTGCTGGACGGGGCCTGCCCGCCGCGGAACCGGGCCGAAAAACTCCAGGTATTGCGCGAAGCTGCTGAAGAACGCCTGCTATTGCAGGCGTCAATTCGGCGGCTGCACCTCTTTAGCCCCTTCCGGCCTGTACGGATGCAGGCACCCGAGCAGGAACCGGCTGATACCCTCGCTTGCGGCATACACCAGCAACCCCGCCCGGACCAGGAAAAAAAGTATCAGGCCAAAAAACACCGCCTGGTAGGCCCACTCGAAATCGGGAATGAACGGGAACACCGCGCCCTGGAAAGAGGAGTACGCGAACAGGCAGGCCCCCACCTTGACCAGGTTCCCGAATAATTCCCCCGCTTTAGGCATAAAATCCAGCAGGCCGTCTATCGCCGGGGCAACCTCCGCCCCGAAAGCCGCCAGCAGAACAAGCATCAGCAGGGAAACCACCGAACCGATAAAAACCCCTATCGGCAGTTTGTGGCTCAGAAACGACAGCGATTGCGAAAAAGGCAGGGAATCCACGAACCAGCCGATGGCGGAAAGCGTGAAGAACAGCACCAGCACCTTTATAGTTTTAAGAAGAAGCGTATACAGGTTCTCTTTTTTTGTCATACGCCAAATGTAACAAAATAACTCCCCACCCGCAACAGCGCCGCCCTGGTGGAGCCGGCTTCCCGGCAACCCTCCCGATGATGATAGTATTGATTGATTTATTGATTATGTGCTAGTATTTTGCCTGACAGCGCCCAAAACAGGGCCAGCGCGTGGAGGAAGATATTATGCTCGTAGAAAGAACCGAATACAAAGGCCAGCCGGTGCTCATACTCAAGCGGAACGAGAACGACAAATACCCGTTCTCTTTCGGTCTCTCGAAAGCCCGCCTCATCATAGAGGGCTTCGAAGAGATAAAGAAATTCGTGGCCGAGAACGACAACAAAGAAGAGAAAAAGTAGTTTTTCCCTCCTTCGGGCCGTACAAATGCCGTCAGAAACCGAGTTAGCGATAGCCGGGTTTTATGACGGCATTTACCATTTTTATTCCGCGGCAAATTTCTTCCTGACCTTCGGCCTGGACCGGTATTGGCGCGCGCGCGCGGCGGCCACTGCCAGGCGCCTCGCCCCGCGGGCCCTTACGGCGCTGGATGCCTGCTGCGGCACCGGCGACTTCAGCCTGGCACTGCAGAAAGCCTTTGGCGGCCGGCTCGCCGTAACCGGCTGCGACCTGAGCGCCGCCATGCTGGCGGCCGGCAAAGAAAAAATACCCGGCATGACGTTTGTGCAGGCGGAAATCAAAAGCCTGCCCTGGCCCGACGCCAGCTTCGACCTGGTAACCGTGGCTTTCGCCGCCAGGAACCTGAACATAGACAGGGGAAAAATGCTGGCGGCTCTGCGCGAATTAAGGCGCGTGCTGAAACCCGGAGGGCTGTTCCTTAACCTGGAAACCACCCGCCCGGACAACCCCGCGCTGTGGTTTTTAATGCGGTTCTATGTAAAAATCCTGGTAGGGTTGCTGAACCTGTTCTCGTCCAAAAACCGCCGGTCTTACTTGTTTTTGAAGCGCACCATCCTGAACTTCTGCACGGCGCGGGAATTTTCCGCGCTGCTGGGCGAAGCCGGGTTTACGGGCGCCGCCCACGCAATACTCTGCCCGGGCGCCGTAGCGGTGCATACCGCAAAAAAATAACCCGCGCAAGGCGGGTTATTTTACGCAGGCATACCCCACCCGTTCACATTTTATGCCTGCGCCTGAATTCCGCCATCTTAAGGCGTACCGCGGCGCGGCGCAGCGAAGCGTTGGCCTCGTCCAGGTCCAGGTCGGCGCCGCGTATGGCCAGGCTGTCCTTGGCTTTCTGGTAAGCCTGGCGCGCGCGCTCCTCGTCCACTTCATGGGCCAGTTCCGCGGCCTCAGCCAGCACCATAACCTTGTTGCCGTGTATCTCCGCAAAACCGCTGAGCACGGCGAAGAGCTCCTTGTTTCGGCCCTCTGTATAGTGCATGAAGCCTTCCTTGAGCTGCACCACAAAGGAAGCGTGGCCGGGCAGCACTCCCAGTTCGCCGCCGACGGCGGGAATGGTCACAAAATCCACGGGCTTGTCCGCGAGGACCGTACGCTCGGGTGTGACTATGGTCAGGATAAGGCGCTTTTTTTCCATATTAACTTGCTTATCACCTGGCGCGTCAGGCCGGCTGCTGAACTTTGCCGCGCTCTATAACATCGTCTATACCGCCGGCCATCCAGAAAGTCTGCTCGGGCAGATTATCCAGCCGGCCGCTGAGGATCTCCTGGAAACTGCGGATAGTTTCTTTAAGCGGCACATATTTGCCGGGGCGCCCGGTGAACTTTTCGGCCACGGAGAACGGCTGCGACATGAATTTCTGTATCTTGCGCGCGCGGTTCACGGTCTTCTTGTCCTCGTCGGAGAGTTCGTCTATGCCCAGGATGGCTATGATATCCTGCAGCTCCTTATAGCGCTGCAGTATCTTCTGCACGCCCCGGGCGGTCTGGTAATGCTCGTTGCCCAGCACGCGCGGGTCCAGTATGCGGGAGGTGGAATCCAGCGGGTCCACGGCGGGGTAAATGCCCAGCTCTGAAATGGAGCGCGACAGCACCACGGTGGCGTCCAGGTGGGTGAACACATTGGCAACGCCCGGGTCGGTAAGGTCGTCGGCGGGCACATAGACGGCCTGGATGGAGGTAATGGACCCCTTGCTGGTGGAGGTGATGCGCTCTTCGAGGGCGCCGATTTCGGTGGTCAGCGTGGGCTGGTAACCCACGGCCGACGGCATGCGCCCCAGCAGGGCAGAAACCTCGGCGTTGGCCAGCACGTAGCGGAACACGTTGTCCAAAAACAGCAGCACGTCCTGGCCTTTCACGTCGCGGAAATACTCGGCCTGGGTGAGGGCGGTCAGGCCCACGCGCGCGCGGGCGCCGGGGGGTTCGTTCATCTGACCGTACACCAGCGCGGTCTTGGAGAGCACGGTGGACCCGTCGGAAAGCTTGGCTTCCTGCATCTCCAGCCAGAGGTCGTTGCCCTCGCGGCTGCGCTCGCCTATGCCGCCGAACACGGAACAGCCGTGATGTTCGCGCGCGACGTTATTGATAAGCTCCATTATGACCACGGTCTTGCCCACGCCGGCGCCGCCGAACAAACCCACCTTGCCGCCCTTCATGAAAGGCGCCAGCAGGTCTATCACCTTTATCCCGGTCTCAAAAATTTCAGGGACGGTCTTCTGCTCGGTCAGCGGCGGGGGATCGCGGTGTATGGGCAGGAATTCTTTGGTGTCTATGGGGCCGCGGTAGTCTTTGGGCTCGCCCAGCACGTCCATCAGGCGGCCCAGGCAGCCCGCGCCCACGGGAACGGTAAGCGGCGCGCCGGTATCGGAAACCTCTATACCTTTGCCCAGGCCCGTAGTGGGCCCCAGGGTGATGGCGCGCACGGTATTGTCGCCCAGGTGCTGGGCCACTTCGGCCACAAGGGTCTTATCCTGCCCGTCTTCCTTATATTTTATCTTCAGGGCATTGAGTATCCTGGGCAGCTGGCCCTGCCGGAACTCTATGTCCAGCACCGGCCCTACTATCTGCACGATTTTTCCGATATTCATGGTAGCTCCTTCGAAATTATCCGCCCAGCGCTTCCGAGCCGCTCACTATCTCGTTGAGCTCGGTGGTTATCATCGCCTGGCGCGTCTTGTTCATCTTTAAAGTGAGGCCCTCTATCAGCTCCGTGGCGTTCTTGGAGGCGGACTCCATGGCGTTCATGCGCGCCGCCAGCTCGGCCGCCTGCGATTCCAGCAGCGTCCGGTACAGCTGCGCCGTAAGGTGGCGCGGCAACAGCGCGGACAGCAGTTCCTTCTTATCCGGCTCAAAAGAGAAATCTCCCCCGCCGGGGCGCACCGCCGCGGCGCCGCTGATGTGGCTCTTGAGGGGCAGCAGCCGGTCCGTCACTATGCGCTGGGCCATCATGGACTTGAATTCGTTGTAGATAAGGGTAACGCTTTGAACGGGGACGGCATGGTAAAGGGTTATTATGGCGTCAGCCAGCAGCTGGGCGTGAACGTAGCCCGCCTTGGGGAAAACGCCTATCAGCTCGTGCTTTATCTCCAGGTCCAGGCCTTTAAGGCGCCGGAGAAAATCCCGCCCCTTGCGGCCTACCGCCATCACGCAGATCTTCCTGCCGCGGTTTTCTTTGAGCCAGGCGGCCGCGGCTTTTAAAAGATTTGTGTTAAAAGACCCGCAAAGCCCCTTATCGGCGGTAACCAGCACCAGGCACAGGGGCCCGCCGGCGGGGCGCTCCTCAAAAAGTTCCCGCGCCGGAGTCCCCGAAAGATCTTCTTCCCCCAGCTCCCGGTAAAGGTCCGCTATCAGGCGGTCCATCTCCACGGCAAAAGGGCGCGCCGCCAGGATGGAGCCCTGCGCTTTTTTTATGCGCGCGGCCGCCACCATCTTCATGGCGTAGGTTATCTGTTTTATGCTTTTAACGGAAGAAATGTGCTTCCGGATGTCGCGCAATGATGCCATCGGTTTAGATTTTCGTCTCTCCCATTATTTTCACGTAATCCGCTATCCCGTCGGCGAGGTTCCACTGCGGCCTGTAGTTGAGCAGCGCCTTGGCCTGGCGGAAATCCGCCTGGGTCTTATTCTGGTAGAAAGAGTACGGGTTGTCGAAATATTCCGGCGCGAGGTCCAGCCCCATGGCCTTGTTCAGCGCTTCCACCACCTCGTTAAAATTGCCGGGGTTGCCGCTGCCCAGGTTGCAGACGCCGGACCTTTCCGCGTCCAGCGCGTTAAGGTTCCCGCGCACGATGTCTTTTACGTACACGAAATCCCGCACCTGTTCCCCGAACTTAAAGATGCGCGGCCGCTTGCCCGCCTTCATCTGGTGGTAAAGCTGGAACATCATGCTGGCGGCATGGCCCTTGTAATATTCCCGGGGGCCGTAAACGTTGAAATAGCGCAGCCCGACTAGCGTCATATCTTTGTGCCGGGCCGCGAACTCGCGCGCCACGTTATCCATTATAGCCTTGGAGAACCCGTAAACGTTCTCCGGGGTAGGGGTCTGGTCCTCTTTCATGGGGCAATGCCCGTTGCCGTAAACCCCGGCGGAAGAGGCGTAAACCACGCGCTTGACCCCGGCCTGAAGCGCGAACTCCAGCACGTTGCGGAAACCGTCCACGTTTATTTCCATCATCTTGCGCTGGTCGGTAACCGTGGTGTCGGTTATGGCGGCTTCATGAAAAACGGCGTCCACGGCCCCCACCTTGCCGAACCAGGCCCGGCTTTGTATGTCGTCGGCAATGATATCACCGGTAAAGGCCATGAGGTTTTTGTAGTTCCCGGAGGAAAAATTATCCAGGACGACCACCCCGGCCTTGCGCTCCTCTGCCAGGGCAAAAGCCAGGTTGGACCCTATAAAACCCGCTCCGCCGGTTATAAGATATTTTTTCATTAGATCCCGCCTTAGATGAATTTCTTTTTGAATTCAGTTATAGAATCCGCCAGACGCTGCTCCAGTTCCGGCGCCAACTGCTTCTTTTCCGCGATATCGGCCATAAGGTTGGCGTAGGAGCTGCGCAGGAACTTCACAAGGGCGGTTTCGAAAGCGCGCACTTTTTCCAGCTCCACATCGTCCAGATAACCGCGGGTGCCGGCGAACAGCACGGCCACCTGGTCCTCCACAGGCATGGGGCAGTACTGGTCCTGCTTGAGCAGTTCCACCATGCGCTGGCCGCGCTTCAGCTGGTCCGTGCTGGTCTTGTCCAGGTCGGAGCCGAACTGGGCGAAGGCGGCCAGCTCATTATACTGGGCCAGGTCCAGGCGGAGTTTGCCCGCCACCTGGCGCATGGCCTTAACCTGCGCGCTGCCGCCCACGCGCGACACCGAAATTCCCACGTTGACGGCGGGCCGCTGGCCCGAGTGGAACAGGCTGGATTCCAGGTAGATCTGGCCATCGGTTATGGAGATGACGTTGGTGGGGATGTAAGCCGTCACGTCGCTGGCCTGCGTTTCTATTATGGGCAGGGCCGTAAGCGAACCGGCGCCGTGCTTGTCGCACATTTTGCAGGCGCGCTCAAGCAGCCTGGAGTGGAGGTAAAACACGTCGCCCGGGTAGGCCTCGCGGCCGGGCGGGCGCCGCAGCAGCAAAGACATCTGGCGGTAGGCCTGCGCGTGTTTTGAAAGGTCGTCGTAGATCACCAGGGCGTGTTTGCCCTGCCACATAAATTCCTCGCCTATGGCGCAGCCGGTATACGGCGCCAGGTACAGCATGGAGGCGGGCTGGGCCGCCGAGGCCGCCACAATTATGGAATATTCCATGGCCCCGTTCTCTTCCAGGATCTTCGCCACGCGGGCCACGGTGGACTCCTTCTGGCCGATGGCCACGTAAATACAGATGGGCCGCTTCTCCGCGGGCTCGTTCTTCTGGTTGATGATGGCGTCCAGCGCCACGGCGGTCTTGCCGGTCTGGCGGTCGCCTATTATAAGTTCGCGCTGGCCCCGGCCTATGGGGATCATGGCGTCGATGGCCTTCAGCCCGGTCTGCAGCGGCTCCTTAACCGGCTGGCGCTCTACCACACCCGGGGCGATAACCTCTACCGGACGCTTTTTTTTGGCGTTCAGCGGGCCTTTGCCGTCTATGGGGTTGCCGAGCGCGTCCACCACGCGGCCTATAAGTTCGGGGCCCACGGGGACCTCCAGCACACGGCCGGTGCGCTTTACGCGGTCGCCTTCTTTTATAAGCGTATCCGAACCCAGCACCACGGCGCCCACGTTCTCGCGCTCGATATTGAGCACCATACCCGCCACTCCGCCCTCAAAAGAGATTAACTCTCCTACCACGGCGCTGTTCAGGCCGTACACGCGGGCTATGCCGTCGCCCACCTGCAGCACCTGGCCGGTCTCGCTGAGCTGCGCTTCGGGGATAAATTTTTCGATGCGCCCTTTTATGATTTCAGTAATTTCTTCCGGTCGTATCATAGAATCCTTTGTACCAGATCCGCGTCTAGCGGAGAATCCCGGCCTTAAGCGCCGCCAGGCTGCCACGCACGGTGGCGTCTATCAGTGCGTCCCCCACCTTTATCTCAAAACCGCCTATAACCCGCTCTGAAATTATCTGCTCCAGCCTTATTTTCCTGCCGGTAACTTCGCACAGCAATTTATCTATCCTGCCTATTTCGCCGGCCGAGAGGGCGTAGCGGCTATGCACCTCGGCGCTTACCACGCCGCAGAAATCGTCGTAGAGGCGCAGGCATTCCCGCATTATTTCCCCGAACAGGGCGAACCTGTTCTGCCGCACCAACAGCGCGGAAAAATCCGCCGCCGGGCCGGTAAAGCCGGCGCCGAGTACCCTGCCCAGCACCTCCAGCTTTACGCCGCCGTTCACCGCAGGGTGGGTGAGCACCTTAAGGTGCGGTTTTGCGGCAGCAAAGATGCCGCGCAGGCCATCCAGCCGGGCGTTAGCCGCGGCGTCCAGGGTGGCGCCAAAAACCTTGTCGTCCAGGTCCATATAGGCCCGGGCGTAACGCTTGGCGAGTATCCTGGCGCTCGAATCCATCAATTCTCCAGCTTGAGATCGGGCCGCTCTTTTTCGAGCTCGGCCAGATATTTGGACGCCAGGTCCGTGTTGGCCCGGTGGTCCAGCTGCTTCATTAATATCCGCTCGGCGGTCATTATGGAAAGCTCCGCCACTTTGCCGCGCAGCTCGCGGACGGCCTCGGCCTTCTGGGCCTCTATTTCCCGCCGGGAAGATTCCACTATCACGGCGGCGCTGCGGCGCGCTTCCTCTATAAGAAGGTCCTTATCCTTTTCCGCCAGGAGCCGGGCCTCGTCCATGCGGGCCTGTATCCCGGCCTTCAGTTCGGCCAGGCCGGCTTCCAGTTCGGCTTTTATCTTCTCCGCTTCCGCGCGGGCATTTTCGGCGGAGCGGCGGTCATGCTTTATGGCGCGCTCGCGCTCTTCCACCGCCTGCAGCAGCGGCCGCCAGGCCGTCTTGGACAGCAGCAGCACCAGCAGGCCAAAGCAGAGTATCGTCCAGAACATCAGGCCAAATTCAGGCCTAATCAATGCTTCCATGGTAAACTCCAGTCCCGAAAGTATGCGGTCGGGGAGCTGCGGCAGCCGGGAACTTCACCTGCGGACACAACCCGGCCGCGCCAGCCTCCCGGCCATCCTGCCCGCTATTTATGCGCTTCGATCTGCGCGGCGGCCGGGGCGGTTTCACCCTTGGGCATGGCCAGGTTCATTACGGCGAAGAAGCAGATGACCAGCGCCAGGAAGCCGAGGCCTTCTATCAGGGCGGCGGCAATGATCATGGTGGTGCGCAGCGCGGGGCCGGCTTCGGGCTGGCGGGCGGTGCCTTCGAGTGCGGCGGCGGCCAGCTTGCCTATGCCGAGACCAGCGCCTATAAGGGTAAGTCCCGCGCCTATGCCGGCGCCTATGTAGCCGAGTCCGAGGAATGTCAAGTCGTTCATTGTTACTACCTCCGTATAATATTCAAAACCGCTCTAAATTTTAATGCGGGTGCATGGCCGCGCCGGTAAAGATAGCCGTCAGCGTCACAAAAATATACGCCTGCAGGAAAGCCACCAGCAGTTCCAGCAGCAGCGTAAACAGCACCAGGCCCACCGAAACCGGCGCCACCAAAAACCCGAACGCCGTACCGAAGGCGCCGAAGATGAAAATAAAACAGATGAAGACGAGTATTACTATATGCCCGGCTATCATATTGGCGAACAGCCGGATGCAGAGGGCGAAGGTCTTTATGAAGATGCCCATTACCTCTATAGGGAACATCAGCGGATACAACCAAGCCGGCACGCCCTTGGGCACCAGGTGCGCAAAATAACCGATAAGCCCCTGCTCTTTAATGCCGGAGAAGTTGATGAGCGCGAAGGTGGTAAGCGCCAGGCCCGCCGTGACGGCCAGGTTGCCGGTGGCGCTGGCGCCATAGGGCACCAGGCCCAGAAGGTTCATTATCAGGATGAAGAAGAACAGGGTTGAAAAATAGCCGGTGTACGCGGCGCCCTTGTGCCCGAGGTTGGGCACAACTATCTCGTCGCGCAGGAACAGCACCGTCATCTCCAGCATGGCACGGAACGGGGCCAGCGCGGTGGAGCGGCTGCGGATCAGGAGCGGGAATACTACCAGGAGAATGAGCGAGGTGATGCCCATCATCAGCAGGTGCTTTGAGAAGGGAAGCCTGAGCGGGCCCAAGGCTAACCACGCCCAGACCTTATCCACTATGTGGTGCTCAAGTATTAGTTTCAGGTCCATGTTTCAGCGGGAACGCCTCAAAAAACATCTGTAACAGCACGAAAGTAACTGCGAACGCAATTATAATTGTATATTTTTCATGGCGAAGCAGACAAACGGCCGCGGCCAGCAGCGCCAGGCGGCAGAAAAACCCAGCCACAAAAACCGAGTAAAAAACACTATCCGCGGACCTGAGCACCTTTTTCAGCGCCAGCCGCGAGGCCCAGCCGCTAAGGGCGCCCAGTGCCGCGCCGCAAACCAGCCCCCCGGTTAAAGTATGGATCACCGTTTTCCCTCCCCTTCGGGAAAAAGCTGCACGGCCACCAGGTAAAAGCCGGCGGTCAGCCCGGAGGCCGCCCCTGCCAGAGTCAGCCACGGCAGCGTTCCCAGTTTTTTATCCAGCCAGTAGCCGCCCCAAAAGCCCAACAGCACGCCGGCCGCGAGCTCCAGGCCTATCTGGGCGTATTTCCAGCTGTCTGCGTATTGTCCGGCGGGGCGCATAGCGCTATTTTACCTTTTTAAGTTTCCCGAGGGCGGCCCGGATGTTGCGGCGGCGAATATAATGATAAAATCAAAGCATGGCCGAGCCGGCAAAAATAAAGATACTTTTAGTGGAGACTGACGCCTCCACCGCAGCCGAACTTGACGCTTTCCTGGCGGAACATGGCTACGCGGTCAGGGCCGCCGCCGGCCACCAGCAGGCGCTGGCCGACATCCAGGCCTGGAAACCGGACCTGGTACTGCTTAACGTCCTCATACAGGAGTTCAACCCGCTGGAACTGCTGGCCGACATCAAAAAGAACCCTTTCACCGAGAACCAGAAGATTATAGTGGTTTCCCGCACGCCTATAACCGAGATCGTCACCGGCCCCTCGCCCACAGTGAGCGGCTACCTTACCAAACCCGTGGATTTCGAAGCTCTTAAAGCCGCCCTGCAGAAAGCCGCCGGCAAACCGTCGCCGGAAAAACCGCTGACCGTAATGATAGCCGACGACGACACGGAATTTTCCGACCTGATAAAAATGTTCCTGGAAGCCAATAACTACAGGGCCGTAGCGGTCACCAACCCCCTGGAGATAATGACCGCCCTGCGCGCGGAAAAACCCGACGCCCTGCTGCTGGACCTGATGATGCCGCGCAAGGACGGGTTTGGCGTAATGGGCGAAATGCAGGACGAGGCCGCGACGGCCGCCATCCCCATAATAATACTGAGCGCGCTGCGCCTGGACAACTACCAGGAGCGCGGCGTAATGACCGGGCTGCCCGAAATAGTGGCCAAAGAGATACCGCGGGACCTCCTGCTTAAGCTCATTGAAGACCAGACTGCCAGCTACCCGGCGCCCGCCGCCGGCGGCGAGCCGCCCAAACCGGCGCGCCCGCGCGTGCTGCTGGCCGACGACCAGACGGAGCTGTTGCTGCTGATGAAGGAAATGATAGAAGCCTCCGGCTTTGAAGTGGTTACCGCCAACGACGGGATAGAGGCCCTCCGGGCCGTGTTCGAGTCCCACCCCGACATTATAGTGCTGGACTACAGCATGCCCCGCAAGGACGGGCTGTCCGTGGCGCAGGACCTGAAGAACAACCCCCTGTTCGCGCATATCCCCATAATTATATGCACGGCCTACAGCGACAAACAGACCAAGCTGAAGGGCCTGAGCATGGGTATAGACGATTACCTTATAAAGCCCGTAGACACCGACGAGCTGGTGGCGCGCATCCGCATGATCTTGAAGCGCAACAAGCAGGTGCTGGACACCAACCCGCTTTCAAAACTCCCCGGCAACCCCTCCATACAGGCCCGGGTGGAACGGGAAATACAGAAAGGCTCCAAGTTCGCCGTTCTCTACCTGGACCTTAATAACTTCAAGGCCTACAACGACACTTACGGCTTCGAAGCCGGCGACAGGATACTGAAAGCCAGCGCCAACCTGCTGGTAAAGCTCACCATCCAGAACGAGAATTCGCAGGATTTCATAGGCCACATAGGCGGCGACGACTTTATAGTGATAACCGAGTACGCGAAATGCGAGGAACTGGCCAAGCGCATTGTAACCGCTTTCGACGAGATAGCGCCCTCGTTCTACACCAAGGCGGACAGGGAGCGCGGCCACATAATTTCCACCGACCGGCAGGGCAACATAAAAAAATTCCCGTTCCTGTCCATCTCCATAGGCATAGTCAACAACATGACGCGCCCGCTTACCTCGTTCGCCCAGATAGGCAGCATAGGCACGGAACTGAAGAAAGGCGCGAAAGCCGCCGCCAAGAGCCACTACGTAATAGACCGCCGCCACGATTAATAATACCTGCCAAATTAAAAAGGCCGCGGCGGTCGGCGCCCCAGGGGCAAATAAAAACGCCGCCCGTTTTTACGCGGACGGCGTTAAAGTTCAAACTACGCTTATTTGGACACGTTTTTGCTGATGATCGTGGCCAGGTCGAACATGCTGACCTGTTTCTTACCGGCGAAAAGCTTGAGCAGCTTCTCATCGGCATTGATCATGCGCTTGTTCTTGCTGTCCTGCAGTTTGTTCTTCTTTATGTAGACCCAGATCTTCTTAACGATCTCCGTGCGGGGAAGCGGCTTCGCGCCTACTATCTCGCCAAGGATTGCGTTAGGGGTAACGGGGGCCATGAACTTCGAGTTTGCTTTTGCTGCGGGCATGTGTACGTCCTCCTTAAGGATCACTTCTAAATTACAACTACATATAACCTATTTTCCCTTTGGACTGTCAATACATTTATCCGCAGGGCGCGAATGCCGCCCAAATCACCATTTAAACCCCCATGGCGGTTTGTAGAAAAGTTCCACGCTGCTTTCCGGCCCCTGCCAGCCTTCTTTTGTGACCAGCCTGGCGGCTAATTTATTAAACCCCGGCTCCAGCTGCCCCATCATTTTAGCCGGCGCCCGCTGCCAGCCGCCGCCGTTGAATTTCATAAGGAATGTGTCGAAAGCCGGCGCCTGGTCGGCTGTCAGCGCGACTTTCACCATATCCCCCTGCGTTTCGCTCCCAGCCACGCTCATTATGGTCTGGTTTACAGGGCGGTGGTAGGTCTCAAGGTCCTCCAGCACCGGCCAGGCGGTAAAATTCTCGCGCGCGAATTTATCACGGAACGACACTATGGTATGGATATACACCACCGAACTCGGGCCGGCCCCTATGGCCGGATACCGGCGAAAATCCGGTTCATGCGAAAGGCTAGCCTTCCCGCCGGAGCGTTCTACGGTTACCGGGTGCGCCAGGTGGTTGCTGCGCAAATACAGCGCGTACATCCGGTACAACTCTATGTCGGTTTTTTTTATCCGCGTTTTATTCCCGGCGGAATCCACTTTTGTGAGGCCTTTCAGGTCATTTTCCCAGTACGCCCGGCACAGTTCCCGCGCGTTCAACGGTACCGCGTCTCTTTCGTAATGCACGTCATTATACGGGTCCATAGCCACCCATTTCGCGTATTCATCCGACCAGGCTTCGGAGACAAAATGGCCGACAATATCTATATACCTGGCATGTATTCCCATGGCCATGCACGCCTGCGCGAAAACTACCCCGTATTGCGCGCAAAACCCGTAGTTTTTATGTTTTCTGGCCAGGTCCAGTATTTCCGCGGCGTCCCATGGGGGATAATAGAATTTACTGCCCGGCTCCCACTGGCGCCGGGCCCACTGGCGCAGCATAACCATCTTTTCGAACTGCGTTTTGCCCTGCGCGGTAATGGCGTCCAGCTTTTCACGGGTTCTCAACGCAAGCAGCTTGGGATGAGAAAAATCTTCTTCCAGCGCCTGGTGGCTGGTAACGACAAAGCGGCCATTACTCTCCCTTACGGTAAGAATAAAACTCGACCGGGCGAAAATAATAAAAAAAACAATAAACGCGGCGGCGTAGAACTTCCGGCGCGTAAGGAATCCGTTTTTTTCCGGCTGTTGGGAGGACTGTTTTTTCTTCACGGGATAAGCCGGCCGCGGCTGACGCTGCCGGCGCCTATATTTTAGGCCCGGCTCCGGCTATTGCCTTGCTGGTAACGTTGAATTTTTTGAAATTAGCGGCAAAAAGAGCCGCCAGCTCCCTGTATTTGGCGTCATAAAGCGCCTTATCCGCCCAGGCCTTGCGCGGGTTAAGGATAGCCGCCGGCACCCCGGGGCATTTTGCCGGTATCCCGAAGCCGAACACGGGGTCTTTGGTGAATTTCACCTTGGCCAGCTTCCCCTCCAGGGCCGAATTAAGCAGGGCGCGGGTGTGCTGTATGCTCATGCGCTTGCCCGTGCCGTAAGGCCCGCCGCACAGGCCGGTGTTTATCAGCCAGCAGTCGGCTTTGCTCGCGCGCATCTTTTTTTCCAGCAGTTCCGCGTAAACCGCGGGGTGATGGCTCATGAACGGCGCCCCGAAACAGGTGCTGAACGTGGCCTTGGGCTCCTTAATGCCCATTTCGGTGTTGGCCACCTTGGCCGTATAGCCGCTTATAAAATGATACATAGCCTGCTCATAGGAGAGCCTGGCTATGGGAGGCAGCACGCCAAAAGCGTCGTAGGTAAGCATTACTATGTTCTTCGGATGCGGGAAAGCGGCGCCTTTTATGGCGTTATCTATGAATTCCAGCGGGTAGGCCGCCCGGGTGTTCTCGGTCAGCGTGCCGTCGTCCAGGTTCAGCGCCCGGGTGAGCGGGTCATACACCACGTTCTCCAGTATGGTGCCAAAGCGCCCGGTGGCGGCGTGGATCTGCGGTTCGGCCGCGGCCGAAAGCTTTATCACCTTGGCGTAGCAGCCGCCCTCGAAATTAAAGATGCCGCTGTTCGCCCAGCCATGTTCGTCGTCGCCTATCAGGCGCCGCAGCGGGTCGGAGGACAGTGTAGTCTTGCCGGTGCCGGACAGGCCAAAAAAAATGGCCGTATCCTTTGCCTTTCCCACATTGGCCGAGCAGTGCATGGGCATTACGCCCTTGAGCGGCAGCAGGTAGTTCATAACGCTGAAAATTGATTTCTTTATCTCCCCGGCATAGGCGGTGCCGCCTATAAGAACTATCTTTCGGCGGAAGTTAAGCAGGATGAAGGTGCCGCTGCGCGTGCCATCCACTGCAGGCATGGCGTTGAACCCCGGCACGGTTATAACCGTGAAGTCCGGGCTGAAAGCGGCCAGCTCAGCCGCCGCCGGCGCAATGAACATGTGCCCGGCAAACAGGCTGTGCCACGCGAGCTCCGTATAAACCCGCACTTTCAGGCGGTTTTTCGCGTCGGAGCCGGCATAGCAGTCCCGCACATAAATATCCTTATCGCCCAGGTAGGCGGTAACCTTGCGCAGTAGCGCGTCAAAGCTGTCGGAGTCTATGGCCACGTTCTGGGCGCCCCAATTAATATGCTTTTCGCTGGAGGGCTCTTTAACTATAAATTTATCCTGCGCGCTGCGGGCAGTATGCTTGCCCGTACGCGCGGCCAGCGCCCCGCCCGCGGTTATTTCGGCCTCATGGCGGGCCACCGCGTGCTCGTACAGCGCCGGCGCCAAAAGGTTCCTGAAAACAGTTTTGGACGTTTTTATCTCCGGCAGGGACTCCGCGGGTCTGGCTTCTATCATAAACTCCTCCCAGGCGGCGGGGCTCGCCGCTTTATCAGTCTAAAACCTTGCGTATGCGGGCAACGCCTTCGATAATATCCTTTTCCGCCCCGCAATAGCTCAGGCGCAGGTGGCCTTCCAGGCCGAACTCAACCCCGGGCACGGTAACCACCATAGCTTTTTCAAGCAGCAGACCCGAAAGTTTGGCGGAAGCCGGCTCGTAGGCGCTGAAATCGGGGAAGCTGTAGAAGGTGCCCTGCGGCTTGTGCAGCTTCACTTTTTTAAGTTTTGAAAGCTCGGCCACCATGAGGTCGCGCTTCTTTTCAAGCCCGGCGCGCAGCGTGCCCACAAAATCCCCGCCGGCGGCCAGCGCCCCGGCCGCGGCGGCCTGGCTGAGCGCCGACGGGCAGGAGGAAACCTGCGCCTGCACCTTCACCATGGCCTGGGTAATAGCCTCGTTGGCCACGCTCCAGCCTATGCGGAAACCCGTCATGGAGAAGGTCTTGGAAACTCCGTTTATGGAGACGATCACGGATTCGTTCAGCGGTCTCCTGGAAAATTCAAAGGCCGACGGGGCTTTAAGCCCGTCGAACACCAGCTGGTTGTAAATATCGTCCATCAGCAGATAAACATTGCGGTGCTCGCAAATCTCCACCATTTCGCGGATGAACTGCTGCGGGTAAATCTGGCCGGAGGGGTTGTTGGGGCTGTTCAGCAGGACAGCCTTGGTGCTGGAGGTTATGCAGGCCTCAATGTCCGCGGCGCTTACCAGCAGCTGCCCCGCTTTGGGGCGCGCCACCACGGGCGTGCCATAGGCCAGGCGCACCATTTCCGGATAGCTTACCCAGTAGGGCGCGGGAAAGACCACCTGATCGCCCGGGTCTATTACCGAAACCAGAAAATTGTATATGGCCTGCTTGGCCCCGGAGGCCACCACAATGTTATTAAGCCCCGGTTTTACTCCGTAGTGCCGCTCAGTATAGGCGGCTATCTCTTTTTTAAGGGGCGCGGTGCCGGCGGTGGCGGTATAGCGCACAAAGCCCCCGTCCAGCAGCCTGCGGCCGGCCTCCGCGGCGCCGGCCGGTATTTTCTCTTCGGGCTCGCCGCCGCCCAGGTGCACAACCGGCTTGCCCTCGGCTTTGAGGTTATTGGCTAATTCGTTTAATTTGAGCGTGGCCGACTGGCCTAGGGACAGGGCTAATCTGCTGAGGTTCATAGTGGTTGCGGAGGCCGCCCCCCTTTCCTCCAGATTAATTTGAAAAAGAAGAAAGGTGCGGGTGGGAATCGAACCCACGAATAAGAGTTTTGCAGACTCTCGCCTTACCACTTGGCCACCGCACCATATGCGTATATATTACCAAACTTAAAGAAAAAAGGCACCCGCCCATGCGCAAAAAACCAGGCCCCGGCTAATATTTATATAATTTGGGCTATGGTCACTCTCAACGATGTCAACCCCAGGCTCCTTAAAGCCCATTACGCCGTAAGAGGCAAGATAGTCATAAGGGCCAACCAGCTGGAAGGCCAGGGACGCAAGATAATTTACTGCAACATCGGCAACCCGCAGGCGCTGAAGCAGAAACCCATAACCTTCGTGCGGCAGGTGCTGAGCCTGCTGGAATACCCGACCCTGCTGGATCTTCCCGCCGCCGCGCCGCTCTTCCCCCCGGACGCCATCGAGAGGGCGCGTACTATACTGACCCATAACCCCAGCGGCACCGGGGCCTACACCCAGAGCGCCGGCCTCCCCTTCATCCGCAAGGCCGTGGCGGATTTCATCCACCGCCGCGACGGCATACCCGCCGATATGAACCGGGTGCTGCTCACCGACGGTGCGTCCAAAGGCGTGCAGGCGGCTTTCACGCTGCTTATAAAAGGCGAGAACGACGGGTTTATGATACCCATACCGCAGTACCCGCTTTACAGCGCCACCATAGAACTTTTCGGCGCGCGGCAGATAAATTACTTCCTGGACGAGGCGAAGAACTGGCAGCTGCAGGAGAGCGAACTGAACGCGAGCTTCGAGGCCGCTAAAAAGACCGGCATCAACCCCGTGGCCATAGCGGTTATAAACCCCGGCAACCCCACCGGCGCAGTACTGCCCCGCGAGAACATAGAGATGATAATCCGCTTCGCCAGGAAGCACCGGCTGGCCATACTGGCCGACGAGGTCTACCAGGAGAACATTTATTCCGACAAATTAAAATTCTATTCCTTCGCCAAAGTGATGCACGCCATGGGCGAGACGGAAGTGGCGCTGTTCAGCTTCCATTCCGTCTCCAAAGGCTTCCTGGGCGAATGCGGGCACCGCGGCGGCTACCTTGAAATAAGGAATATGCCGGACGACGTTTACGCGGAAATGATAAAACTGCAGTCCATCGGGCTGTGCGCCAATGTTGACGGCCAGGTGGTAACCTACCTTATGGTGGCGCCGCCCGTAAAAGGCGACGCCGCCTACCCGCTTTACTCGGCCGAAAAAGCGGCCATCTTGAGCGACCTGAAAGAAAAAGCGGAGATACTGGGCAAAGGCCTGAACGCCATCCCCGGCATGACAACAAATGTCCCCGAGGGCGCCATGTACGCTTTTGTAAAGTTCGAACTGCCGCACGCCGCCGGCGTTAACCTGGAGGCAATGCCCCCGCAGGAACGGGCGGACTACGAGGCCGCCAGGGATTCAGATTACTGCCTGGCGCTGCTGGAAGCCACCGGCATTTGCGTGGTGCCCGGCTCCGGCTTCGGCCAGCGGCCGAGCACGCTGCATTTCCGCACCACCTTCCTGCCGCCCAAAGAAGAGATAGTGGAGCTGGTGGCGAAGATGAAACAATTCCACGCCTCTTACACGGCAAAACTTAAAACCGGTTGATCCCGCCGCTGCCAGCATAAACAACCGCGGGACGCATGACCCGAAAGGCCTATTGACACCTGGGCCCTGGTCCCCTTGCGCTGTAAACCCCCGGGGTCTATACTCTATATATGAGAACGCTGCGCTGCACATACCTGGCCCTGCTCTCCCTGACGCTCCTACCCTGCGGGCTTATGGCGGGCAATTACGCTTTTGGCGACCTTGCGGGGACAGCGCAAATAGACGGCGCCATTACCGCGCCCGCGGCTTCGGCACCGGCGCCTGGGCAGCAGGCGGACGCCCGGCAGGACATCCCCCCGAACAACAATGAACCCGGCTACAACTGGCCCGGGGCGGACAAATCAATGCAGGATTGGCATTTCCTGCGCGTCAGCACTACAGCCACATATCTTAAGGCCAGTTCCGCCGACACCGCCGCGCTGCAGGACGGCACGGGGAAATGCAAGTTGGACGCCAACACCCTTTATAGCCTGTACTCGTTACCGGCTTTCGAGGGCCGGCATATCGTGGCGCATTTTCTTACCCCGCTGCCCGGCTGCTCTTTTTCCCGCGGCTACGTTTACATGCCGGACGTTCATTCCACCTCGGCGGGCGGCAAGGGGCTGCTGCCGGTAAATGTCCGGGCCTTCCTCGATACCCTGGCTTTTGCCGAGGGCACCAACGAACACTATAACTATATCTACACCTTCGTTACCTTCACCAGCTACGCCAAACATCCGCGCAAAAAGATCTGCTCCGGCGGCCTGTGCTCCACCGCCGCGGGCCGCTACCAGTTCCTTACCGCCACCTGGGACGCGCTGGCGGCCGACCTGGCGCTGCCGGATTTCACCCCGCCCAGCCAGGAAAAAGCCGCGCTGGAACTGCTGCGCAGGACAGGGTCCTACCCCGCGGTGGAAAGATCCTCCACGTACGCGAATTTCGCCAAAGCCATGACAAAGAACAACACCATCTGGGCTTCACTGCCCGGCAGCCCGTACGGGCAGCCCACCTATACGGTAAAAGAACTCTGGGCCGTTTACAGCGCCATACTGAAAGGCTACCTGGCGGAAATCCCACCCGTAATACCGGCAGCCCAGCCCACACTGCGTGATTTTTTGTGCGTACCTCCGACATTTTAAACTTTATAATGGTTTCCACTCTGCCGGGAGAGGTTAAGGAACTTTTCTCACTGGCCGCGCGCGCGCGAATGCCCTCCGGCCTTAAGGCCGCGCTCAGGCAGGACCCTCCGGTATTCATTGAAAACATGCAGCGCCTGCTAACGGCGGGCGGGGCCGTACTGGGCCGCCCGGAGAACGAGGTTTTATTCATTACCGGTTTCAACAAGAATGATACGGCACCCGAGAGGTTCGAGGCCGCGCTGGCCGAGCTGCGGGCTGTCCTGTGGCTCCATCAGGAAGGCTTTACGGGAATTACCCTGCTGCGCCAAAGCAGCGGCACAGGCGCGGACCTGGCCGGCACGCTGGGAAACAGGAATTATATTTTCGAAGTCCGCTGCATCAGGACGGTGGCCGCCGGGCCGCTGGGATACCTGTTCGAAAAACATGAAAGCCCGCCCGAACCGGAGCAGCGGGTCATTAACTACCTGCGCCTGAAATATGAAAAAAAGATCCGCCAGGTTAACAGTTCGCGCAAAAAAACAGGCGTTAACTGCGGCGGGGTTATTATAGTGCTGGCGCCCGCCGGCCTTATGCCTTGCCCCGGCGCGCCCGCGCTGAAGAAACTGGCCGGCGCGCTGTACCTGGCCAAGAACAGCCCGCCTTTAACGCATATCGGCCTGCTGGCGGGGCCAGCGGGCGCGGTTTTTCCGGAGTGGCAGCGGTAAGTATCTACACCTTCAGGTTTACAAAGTTACACCCGTTACGATACGCAAGCTCCGCCAGTTCTTCATGCTCAACACCTAAGATCCCCGCCGCGGCGGCCACAATGTCCGCTATCCCGGCCGGGCCGGAGGCAGCACCCGGGGCGGGCGCTTCCGTTTCAAAAAGCAGGCGGCCGCGGGGAACGGTTTTAAGCGCCGCGCGCAGTTTTCCCCTTTCCGGGGCCATTATTTCCTTGCCGAAAGAAAAATATCCGCCCAGCGCCGTAAAATTCACCACAAGTTCCGGCGAGCCGCCGTAGGCGTGCAGCAGGAAAGCCGGCGGCCGGTGTTCCCGGAGCAGGGCCAGCAGGCGCCCCCAGGCGCCGACGCAATGTATTACGGCCGGTCTGTTAAGTTTTTTTGCCAGCTTCAGCTGCCCGGCAAAAACCTCTTCCTGGCAGGCGGTCGCCCGCACCGCGTCCAGGCCTATTTCCCCCAGGCCGGCGGCCCCGCGCAGCAGCTCCTCAAGCCTTGCCAACCAGCCGCCCCGCACTTCGACGGCGAACCACGGGTGCACGCCCAGGCACGGGGTTATTCCTTTGCCGCCGGCCGCAATAGCCAGCACGCGCTGCCAGTTGCCGGGGCGGGTGGCGCAGCAGAGCATGCCTTCCACCCCGGCGGCCGCGGCCGCCGCCAGCGCGCCGGCCAATTCGGACGGGGAGCCGTAATCCTGCAGGTGGTTGTGCGCGTCAAAATACTTCATGGCCAAAAGTTTACACTAAACGCGGCGGCGCGTAAAGCGGCGGCCAAATTGCCAACCGTGCCGCAATATCCTATTATTCAGGAGCGGTTCCGGGAGGAGAGTTAAAATGAAAAAGATAATATTTTCGGCTTTCTCGGTTTTATTTTTAGCGGGGAGCGCGGCGCAGGCCATGCAGGTGCAGGGGCACCGCGGCAGCCGCGGCACCCACCCGGAAGACACCCTGCCCGCCTTCGAAGAGGCCCTGCGCGCCGGCGTGGACGTGCTGGAACTGGACCTGGGCGTGACCAAAGACAATGTGGTGGTGGTCTCGCATGACCAGCACATAAACCAGGTTATCTGCCTGGGGCCGGAGGGCAAACCCATAGAGAAGGCGCCGCTCATAAACTCACTCACCCTGGCGGAAGTTAAACAATACGACTGCGGCACGCTGAAAAACCCCAGGTTCCCCCGGCAGACACCGGTGCCCGGCACCCGCATCCCCACCCTGGCCGAGGTTTTTAACCTGGCCGCCGCCTCTAAACATCCGGGCGCGGCCAAAGTCAGGTTCAACATAGAAACGAAAATAGACCCGGGCCAGCCCGGCAACTCCCCGGCGCCCGCCGCCTTCGCCAAACTTGTGGTGGAACTGGTGAAACAGCACCAGTTGGAAGACCGCGTAATAATACAGTCTTTCGACTACCGCACCCTGGCCGAAGTAAAAAAGCTGTCACCCAGGATCCTTAAAGCCCAGCTTACTTCTGATGACCTGCTGGCCCCGGAGGACGCGGTAAACTCCGCCAAGGCGGAGATACTCAGCCCGTACTTCCAGTGGATAAACAAGGAAGTGGTGGAACAGGCCCATAAGGCCGGCATACAGGTTATCCCCTGGACGCTCAACGAGCCGGCCGAATGGGAGACCGCCGTTGCCTACGGTGTGGACGGCATAATAACCGACTACCCAGCCGACCTGATAGCGTTCCTGAAAGCGAAAAAACTGCGCTGACCGCGCCCTTAAAACAGATAAAAAAAAACCGCGCCGGAGAAGCGCGGTTTTTTTATCGCCAGGGGCGGCTCAGGGTTTGCCCTTGAAACTTCTGGCTACTTTCTCGAACACCGCCAGGTTCTCCAGGTAGGCCGCCTTCGGGGCGTTGAAACGCAGCGCGTAAAAACCCTCTTTGGCCGGCAGCACGTATATCTTTTCCTTCAGCTGAACGCTCTCATCGGATTTGCTTTCCGGATGCAGGTATTCCAGAACCTCGCTGCCAAGCTCGAACCCTTTGCGCCCGCCAAGCGTTATTTTTTTAGCCGGTTCGTAGTTTTCACGGACGCTCTTTGTCTCCCCCAGGGCGTTCTTGGAATGCCGGTCTATATAATCCTGGTAGCCATTAAAATCCTCGTTGTCTTTGGCGTAATAGGACACAAAAACCGAAGTAGGCGCCTTGCCGGACACGGGGGCCAGCAGCTGTATTTCGTAAATCTTGTACTGGTCGTCTTTTTCCTTCTCCCGCTCAAGGGTCCAGGCCGCGGGCACGCTGCAGGAAAAATGATCATTATCCATGGTATAAGCCTTAAACTGCGCCCGCGGCTTGCCAGGGCCGCCTTTCACGGCGCCGGCGCAGGCCGAAGCGGCCATCAAAGATAGCACGGAAATTATAAATACCAGATTTTTCATAAAGCGGGCGGCCCGGAAGTGTTTGCCACGACGCCGGCTTTCAGGTTTTTCAGCGCCGCGCGGGTTTCCTTGTCGGCGGCGGCATAACGGGCCCTGTAAATGCCCGGCGCCGAAAGGTCTTTCTGTATTTTCACCAGCGCGCCGGTGCGCACTTCTTCCACCGAGCCGGCCAGCTCTTCCGGCGCCATTTCCATAGCCTCCGCCAGGGTAAGGCCGACCGCTTCAAGTTCGGCCTGCCCGGTAGCGGGCAGGCCAGAGCGGCGGCCCAGCTCACCGGTTACAGCGCCCAGCACCTGCGCGGCGGCGGCGTCCAGGGAAGGCAGACCGGAGCAATACAGCTGGCGCACGCTGGTGGAGAAACCTTTTGCGCCGCTCTTTTTAAAATTGGTGGCTATAGCCACACGTTTTGAAGCGTAGGAGGCATAGTCTCGGCTGTCGGACATTATTTTTCTGAAGGCGGCGTCTTTGTCTATCTTCTCGCTGGTGTAAAGTCCCTCCAGCGACATGGCTTCCACCTCGTCCTCCTGCACGCGCGGCTTGTAGACGCCGCTGGTTTTGGCCCAGACGGCCTGCATGTGATGCGCCGCCTCGTAAACCACCATGGGGGACATATATTTGGCGATCTCGGCCACCTGCTCCCGGCTGGACATCAGCGATTCGGCGCTGTAGCCTTTCATGCGCATATACTGCTGCACGGTCTCCGAATCCAGCACTATGGCGCCGGTAGCGGCGTCAAAGCGCGAATAATTACCGTCGCAGGGTTTCAGCTCTATCTTAAAGGGGCCATTTTTTGAATAAAAAGCCAGCACCCTGTCCCCGGCTTTGGTGCCGGCAAGTTCGCCGGGCATTGCCGTGGCCAGCATACTGCCCAGCAGGGCGCGCTGCTGGGCGGGCAGCACTTCCTTGGGCAGGGAATCGCGGGCGGCGTGTATCCTGGTCTTAAGAACGTCGTCCACCGCAATATTGCCGCCGTCGAAGAAACTGCCCAGCAGGTAAACCTGGTCCGCGAACGGCTTGCCCCTAAGCTGGTTAAGCTGCGGCGCGCTGAGCAAACCGGAATACTTGATGTTGTCCACCACCGCCAGCAGGCTCATCTCCTCTTTGGCCGAAGCCAGCGCGTCGTCGTCGTAAACGGTGAAGGCGGGATCCTCGGTCATAAGCATGGCAAGAACTGCGTTGCGCTCGCGGATGGTCCAGCCTTCCCACTGCGCTTTGCCCACGGTAACGCCACTGCCACTGAACATATCGGCCTGCGCCCAACTCATGGCCCGGGTATCCGTAATAGTGCCGAAGACCATCTCCCACTGCCTTATGGCGTTTTTCACCACTTCCTTCTTGCTCTCGGGAAAAGCGGGCTGGTACCTGGCCAGCCAGGGCAGCAGCTTTTCGGGTTCCGGGCCTATACCGAGCCCGGCCAGGGGCTTTGAAACATCTATCCTTAAGGAAAGGGCCAGGCTCAGTTTATTGGCGCGAGCTTTATCCCAGGGCATGGCCAACAAGTCTTTCAGGTCTTTAAGCGCGGCGGCTTTGGCCTTAAGGGCGGCGGCTCCGTTGAAATTAATCTCGGCCAGCGTCACCGCCTCGCCATCGGCCAGAAAAGCCGCTGCCGCCGCGGGGTCCCCCGTGGAAATAGCGGTCTCATAAAACGCCAGCCGGTCGGCGGCGGTCTGGGCCCGGGCGGGGACGCAAACGAACAGGCCCGCCGCGGCGGCGGTTAAAACGGCATTTCTGGCCTGTTGCAGGTTGAACATAAACGCCGCGGCTATTTAAGCCGCTCCTCCATCACCAGCCGCAGAAAATCATCCCAGTCGGAATCGGCCGCGAAAGCAAGTTTTTCATAATTGGCGGAATTGTAGCGTAAATCGGGCAGGTAGATCGCCAGCCCATGCGTGTTAAGCATGCCGGGCAGCACGGTAGCGCGGATAATGAGATTATTGGTCATGTAGTCCTGCAGGGCTACGCCCGCGGCACGGGCGGCGGGGCTGTTTATCAGCGCGCCGTTGACGTTGGAAATATAATCGTGCAGGTCCCGAGAATCCGCCCTGTAATAATCGGCCGGGAATTTATAAGTTGCGGCCACTACGGCGGGTGAAGCCGCGGCCTGGAAAGCCTGCGGGTCGCCCGCCACCGCGCCCAGCCAGGTATTGAGGTTTGAAACGAACCCGCCCAGCGCGGAGGAGCGCAGCGCCGAAAGCGTACCCCCGGAAGTGTAATAGGCGCCATAAGTATCGACTATACTGCGGCCGACGGCCTCGGCGCCCACTCCGGGGTTGGCCGCCAGCGGCCCCAGGAAAGCGTCATAAGGGAAACTGTCTACGGGAATAACCTCTTCGGAACCCACAATAACATCCACCGAATCTTTAAGTTCATAAGCCACTTCGGCCGTCTGCATAAGGCAGGCGTCCGTGGCAAAAACGTCTATATTACGCCCCAGCGCCTGCTTTATCTGGCCCAGCGCCCGGCCAAGCTGATCAACCTCCATATGGTTGCTGCTCACGTCGTCGTAAGCTATGCCCATGCGCCCATCGCCGTGGTTCCAAAGTATGACGGCTGTTTTTTTGGCCGGATACCGGCGTATGGCACGTTTGGCGAACCGCACCAGATTGGCCGCGCTGCCCATATCGGCGTCGTTCGAGGAATAAATTACCGGGGAAGTAATATTGGCGGCATCCGCATCCTGCGTTATATAGAGGGTCCTGGATCCGCGCTGAAACTTCAGATTGCGGTCGGCGGAACCATCTTGCCCCAGTACGCCATACTCCGCCACCACGGCCATGCCGGGGGTGGAGCCGACCTTCTCCATATCATTTACGCTCTTGTCGGCAAAGCCAAGTATTCCCAGGTCGTTAACGCCGTTTATGAAAACCATAACCAGCCATTCGCGCTGGACCCCGGCCTTTACCGGCGCGGGGGCAACCGCCGCCGGCCCCGAAACCGCCGCCGGCTGCGGGGGGTTCACGGAAAGCTGGTCAAAAGAAAAATCCTGAGCGCCAGCGCCCGCTGTAATAACGGCCAGAACCGTAAAAACCGCCAGTAATGTTTTTTTCATATACAAGAAACCTGTGCTATATTGTCGCCTATTGATTGATATTTATCAAAGGCCTTAATACCCACGGCGCTCTGGGCCTTAAGGCCCAGACTTAAATATGTCAAAATCTGCGATCGACGGCGCGCTAATAGTATACCAGCCGCCCCGGGATTGTCAAGGTGTCGGGCGGCCCGGCACGCGGCCGCCATAGCTATTCAGTGAAAAGGCAGGATCGCAGGCCGCAATACCGCGAACGCGGCCTTAAATATCAATTTTTTACCGCTGAACACCGAGACAACTTTTCCCCCGCGCCGGACCCTATCCCCCTGCGCCAGGGCCTTGTACAGGGCGGAACCGGTTTCGCTGGCAAAAATTATTTTCGAGAAAACTATCTCCTCAAAACTCGAGTTGCCGCCTTTAAGAATAAAAAAATGGAAATCATCCAGGAACAGTACCGGGTTGCCATTCAATTCGACGGCTTTTTTATACCAGGAACTATTGTTTTTTTTAATTTCCGCGGTAACCCGCTGCCCCCGCGCTCGGGATGCTTCGCATTCCATGGAGCAAGGCAGGTGATCTGTCAGGGTAAACGGGAACAGGGTGTTGAATATTTTAGAGAAATCCGGGTTTTTCATGATTTCCACGTTCCGGACCCGTCCGTCATAATGCGACAGGAAGTTCATCTCCGGAACGAACAGGTTTTTATCGGAAACCATGCCCGCGACCATAGTATTATTTGAAATCTGCAGGAAATCGCCCTTATCGGTCTTGTTTTCCAGCATATGACTTACGCAGCATTCAGGATACCCCAGAAGCTTTCCCGCCAGTTTTATGTTCCGGGACAGGTACGCTTCGATGATCCTGTCTATAAGGGCGTCCTGCCTGCTGATAAAAATTCCGCCCACATTATTGTGCCAAAGCGCGTTGCGGTTCCTGGAATGCAGATTACGGCCCCGCCCATGCTCCCGGAACCTTACTTTAAGCCCTTTGCTTTCAATTTCAGGGATAAACCGCCTGAAGATCTCGTAATCACTGGCGCCATATTCCAAAAAGAGAACCGGCTTGAGATCAAGCAGCAGTGCGTACCATTCAAAATCTTTAAGATAATAGGGCATAGCTGTTATGGAGGCTTTTACGGATGAATCACGTGTAAACCGTTTTCCCGCGGCAATTTCCGCTGTTTTATCCGGTTGTCATGGAATTATATAATTTAAATCGACGGGACCATCCGGCGGGATCTTCTACACGCTGGCAGACACGTCTGCACCGGGAACCGCCCGAATATATTAGAATACTGGGATGCACAGCCAATTACGGGAGACCCTATGATCAAAGATACCCTCGCGAAGATAGAATCCGCCATAGCGCGCGTGGGCACGCTGGACACCAAAGAGAAAAAAGAACTGGTAGCCCTGCTCACTAAGCTAAAAGCTGAAATAGGAAGCCTCCCCGCCTCCCACATGGAGAAAGCCAGCAGCCTGGCCAATTTCGCCCAGGCCGCGGCTCACGAAACCGCGCGCGAAACCACCGATGCCCGGCTCAAAGCTTTGTCCATAGAAGGCCTGGCCAGCTCGGTAAAGAGCTTCGAAGCGTCCCACCCGGTATTAGTGGACACAGTAAACGACATCTGCCTGATGCTTGCCCGGATAGGGATCTAAAAAGCGAAAAAGCGCGCGAAAGCCGCGGTTCCCCTCACGCGCTTTTTTTATTGCATCCGCGCTTAGTTGAATTTATAACCCAGACTGGCCTGCTGGCGGGTATTTATTTCCTTGGCGGCGCCCAGAGAATACCCGAAAGTCCATTTGTCGCGGCCCAGGCCTAAACCGAAGGTCATGCCTTCCGCGGCCCTGCCCAGCAAATAGCCCGCCCTTAGATCGAGAGTAAGGTTCATGGGCATACCCATTTTAAGTTCGGCGCCAGCCTGATAGTACCCCCTCTCCCTGTAAATGCCTGCCCAGTCGGCCGTGAACAGCACCTCGCAGAAAACCAGGTCCGTGGAGGGATCCAGCAGGTTGGGCGGCGTAAGTTCCAGCCTGTACGCGGCTCCCAGGCGCCGCACCGCCGGCGCGGGATCGGCCTTTTCTTCGAACTTGAACCCGCCGCCCGAATTCATGTACGAGGCCCCAAGACTGAGCCCGCCGTCCAGAACGTAAAGCGCGCCAAAATCATAATTAAGGGCGCTCGCCGAGGCCGTTTCAGCCAGCACTATGCGGGTATGCTTGAGCGTGGCGCCCAGCCCCAGGCGCTTTACCGGGCGCCAGGCGCCCGAGGCGTACGCCGTGCGGTCGTCCTCGGCCGTAACCTTGCCGGTGGTGCCGTCGGACAGGTTAAGGTTCATACTGCCGCCGTTGAAGTACAGGTAGCCGGGGGTGAAAACAAAAGCCCCGAACTTTAGCGGCGCCGCCATAAAACCATGGCCCGTATAGTCAAAACCGCTCAGGTAACTGGCGAAAATATTTGAGCCCGGTGTAAAAGCCAGCGCGCCCGGGTTGTAATTAAGGCTTTCCGCGCTGCCCGGCACGGCGGCAGACGCCTGCCCCATGGCGGCGGAGCGCGCGCCCATGGGGGCGTTCAGCGCCGGGGCGGCCGTAAGGCCGGCCTCGGCGGCGGCGCGCGGCGCGCCGGCGGCGCCCAGCGCCAGCGAGAGACAGAAAATAGTGGCGGCCGGTTTTGTCATTTTATAAGCACTATCTTCTCGGTGCTTTTAAGCTTGGGGCCGGTAACGCGCAGCAGGTAGAGGCCGCTGGCCGCAACGCGCCCGCTGTCGGTGTCTCCAGTCCAGAAAAAGGTGCTCATGACGGCAAGCGAGGGTTCGTCGAAAAGTTTTTTAACCAGCCCGCCGTTCACGGTATAGATCCGGCCGGTTATATTGCCCGGGAAAAAAATGGTCGTCTCCACCTTTACCTGTTCGCCCCTGAGCGGCCGAAAAAGGTTATCCGTCAGGCGCGTGAACCCTGGCCGGTAATCTATGGTAAGAACGTTCAGGCGCACGGCCGCGGCGCCGTCAGGGTTGGCTACGCTTACATTGTAAAGGCCCAGCGGCGCGCCGGTGGGCACCGCCCGCACCGTAACGTTCATATCATCCACCGGAGTTACCGCCAGTATGCCAAGCGGGCCGCTGGCCCGGCTTATGGCCGAGGTAGCCAGCGCCGGGGAAAAGATCTCGCCCGTTACGGTAAAATCGGTGGCGGGGTCGTCCACATACGCAAGGCCTGGCGAAAACCCGGTTATCACGGGGTCCAGGGTAAGGGCGCTGTATATGTAGGTGGTGGCCGAAGAATTAAGGCGGGAAGTCAGGTAAAGCCGCCAGCGGAAAGTTTCCGTGGAGCGGGCCACCGCTATGCCGGAAAGCTCGTTTGTCGCGGCCGCGGTGGAGAACACCTGCACGGGGGCGGAAGGGAAACTTATACCATTAACGCTGTCGGCAGCCAGTACCCGCGCCACGGTTGAAACGCCCACCTCGGGCGCCGCTATGTACAGCCGCAGCCGCCCGTCGGTAAGCGTTGAAACGTCCAGCTGGTAAGCGCCGGTGGTGTTCACCAGGAGCGTTTCCCCGGTAAAGGTTACGCCGTCGTCCGCGCTTTGCATGCCGTAGATTTTATAATCCCCGGGGGAAGGCGCGCCGCCGGAGTCGCGGATATAATACAGGTTCACCCGGCTGGAACCCGCAAAATAAGGTTTGGGCGAGCGCAGGCGCATTGCCCCGCTGCTGAACAATATGGAAAAGGCGTCGTCTTTTACCCAGGCAAGGCCATCGGTTGATTTCGCGCTCAGTAGCGCGTGGCCGGCCGTGCTTATGCCCACATAATACGCGTGGTAGGGGCCGCCGGTAAGCGCCGCGTCGAAATACAGCCCCATGGCGGTAATGGAACTAGCGTCAAGAAAGGCGGCCCGCGTGGAAAGCCTTACGCCGGGCTCCGCGGTCCAGACCAGGCCGTCCGTGGAGCTGGCACTGAACACGCTGTAGGCGGAAGGGGTGGAATAATACAGCCGGTAGCCGCCGGCAATGGGTGTTACGCAATGCACCGTGGCCGAGGCCAGGCGCACCCCGGCCTCCAGCTCAAAAGAGGGCGCGCAAAAACCGGGCCCCGCCCACGCCGCGCATAGCAGCACCGAGATAACAAATTTTTTAATCAAGCTCAATCCCCGCTTTCCGGCTTAAACCGGCTGTGGGAATTATAACAAACTCCGCGCCGGGCCGGCGGCGGTCCAGGCGCGCGGCGCGCAGGTTCGGAAGAAATAAATATCCCGGCAGGAAATACCGGGGCGGCACGGGCGGCTCCATGCCGGAAATCCAAACCCTGCGGGACCCCGACACCTCCTTGTCGGGTTGATGTGCTATGCTATATGCGCGGAAAAAAACGGCGCCATGACCCTTGAACAAAAAATAGCGATACTCTCCGCCGGTGCGAAATACGACGCCTCCTGTTCGTCTTCAGGCTCCGACCGCGCGGGCGGCAACGGGGCCGCGCACGCAAGCGGCATCTGCCACAGCTGGGCGGCCGACGGGCGCTGCATATCTTTGCTGAAGATCTTAATGGCTAACGCCTGCGTTTACGACTGCGCCTACTGCGTTAACCGGCGCTCCAACGACATTCCCCGCGCCGAGCTTACCCCGGACGAGATAGCCTCCCTTACCTTTGAGTTTTACCGGCGCAATTACATAGAAGGCCTGTTCCTGAGCTCCGGCGTGGTGGTGTCGCCGGACCATACCATGGAACTCATGCTGGAAGCGGTGCGCAAACTGCGCGAAGAAAAACGCTTTACCGGCTATATCCACCTGAAAGTTATACCCGGCGCCAGCCGCGAACTTATTGACCGGGCGGGCCTGTACGCCGACCGCGTTAGCGTAAACATTGAGCTTCCCACCTCGGGCAGCCTGGCGCGCCTGGCCCCTGGCAAAACCAAAGAAGGCATTTTAAGGCCCATGAGCCGCCTGGCCGAACGCATAAGCGCCAGCCGCGACGAACGTAAAAGCATTAAAAACGCGCCCCTGTACGCGCCGGGCGGACAGAGCACACAGCTTATAATCGGCGCCAGCCCGGAAACCGACCTGCAGATAATGCGGCTGAGCGAGGCGCTGTATAAAAAAATGTCGCTCAAGCGCGTGTACTATTCGGCTTTCGTGCCGGTAAGCGCGGACAGCCGCCTCCCCGCCCTGAAGGAGCCGCCGCTGGCGCGCGAGCACCGCCTTTACCAGGCCGACTGGTTGCTGCGCTTCTACGGCTTTGCCGCCGACGAATTATTGAACGAAAAATGCCCCTGCCTGGACCTCACCTTCGACCCCAAGACCATGTGGGCGCTGAACAACCTGGACAAATTCCCCCTGGAGGTGAACACCGCCGAGCACCTGGAGCTGCTGCGGGTGCCGGGCATAGGCGCCCTTTCGGCGCAAAAGATATTGCGCGCCCGCCGGGCCGCGCGCCTCAACCTTGAGGACCTGGGGCGCCTGGGCGTGGTAATGAAGCGCGCCGTATATTTTGTTACCGCCGGCGGCCGCTACGGCGGCCTGAAAAAGAACTCCGCCGAAAACATAAAGACCCGCCTGCTGGAGAAAAAAGAGCCCGCGGCCGCGCCACAGCCAGGGCTGTTCTCCGCCACCGCGCAGCCGGGGGAATTATAACCCCGGGCGGTTTATGATAAACTGGCGGCTGATATAAAAAATGGGAACCTATGTTTACGATAATTCTTTTACCGGGCTGGTCTGCGCCATAAAGGCCGCGGCCATAGACCCCGCGGCAGAAATAACCCTGGCCGCGCCGTGCCAGGAGAACCTGTTCAGCCCGGCAGTTGAGATAGCGGCCTCTATAGCGGAATGCGCGGCTTTCCTGCGCAAGCTGGACACCCTGGCGGGGCCCGGCACGGCGGAGAACATAAAGCTTTGCTGGCTCTGGACCGGACCGGAAAAAGAAAAAACGCTGCTTACCTACGCTCGCATGGCTTTCTCTAAAGGCAAAGCCTTAAACGACCTGCTGGCCGACCCTGTGGTGGCCAAGGTGCAGAAGGCCGCCGCCGCGGTGCTGCGCGAGGGCCACCGCTTCAAAGGCTTGCTGCGCTTTACGGAACTGCGTGACGGCACGCTGTACGCGCGCATTGAGCCGGACCACAATGTACTGCCGCTGGTGGCGGCGCATTTCAAACGCCGCACCGCGGCGTCCGACTGGGTAATACACGACGCAAAAAGGGAGCTGGCCGCGCTTTATTTCGGGGGCAGGCTGCGCCTGGCGCAGCTGGACGCTGAAACCCGCCCTCCCCCCTCGGACGGTGAACCGCAGGTGGCCGGCCTCTGGCGCTCTTTTTTTACGGCGGTGGCCATAAAAGAACGCCTGAACCCGCGCGCCCAGCGCGGCGGGGTGCCGCTAAAGTACCGCGGCAACATGCCGGAATTCGACTCCGATATTTAACAAAAGCCCGACTGAAGGTGGAAAGTGTCAGTTGCCGGCAGGGTTGGCAGGATCAATGTTCATGCGCGCGTCTATGGTCCGGTTGGCAAGCCTGGCCGCTGTTTTAGCCTTATCCACATTCCCCACCGTACCGCGCACATAATTGCCGGGAGCGTTAAGCACCACGCCCAGGCTGCTGCCCGTGGACATGCCCGCCCGGGTGGCGGCGTCGGCGGTACGCACAGGCTCCTGCGGGGGTTTCTGAGGCTCGGCCGCCTCTTTACCGCAGGCCGCCAGAGCCAGCGCCATAACCGGAAACAGGAAAATTTTTAAATTCATAATATCCCCCCCCGCCTGAAATACTTATCAGCCAGCAGCCGCTCCGCTATCTGCATGGAATTCAAAGCCGCGCCCTTATACAGGTTATCCGACACCACCCAAAGCTGAAATTCGTTGGGCGCGGTATCGGCCCGGCGCAGGCGCCCGGCGTAAACCTCAAAAGTTTTATTGCCGTGGCTCAGCGGCGCCGGATAGTTTTTCGCTTCGGGAAAGAATTTCAGCCCCGGAGTCCTTTTAAGCTCCGCCGCCAGGGCTTTCAGCGTCCAGGGCTTTGCCGTGGCCGCCCAGACGCCCAGGCTATGGCCGCGCAGCACCGGCACGCGCACAGCCGTGGAACTTATTTTAACTCCGGGCGCCCGCCAGATCTTTTTAAGTTCCGCCGCGACTTTATTCTCTTCGCCGGAATGGCCCTGCGCGTCGAACCCTCCAACCTGCGGGAACAGGTTGAAGGCTATAGGCCGCGGGAACGCCCCCCGCAGCACCGGGACTTTCCCGGTCTTGAAATATGTTTTTAATTCCGCCTCAAGCTGCCCCATGGCCGCGCGGCCCGCGCCGGAAACCGCCTGATAGGTGGCAAGGCGCAGCGCCTTTACGCGGAATTTGCGGTGGATGCCGGCCAAAGCCACGGCCGCGCCCGTAATAGTGCAGTTGGGGCCGGCTATCAGTTTTTTTGAGGGGCCCAGTTCGCCGCCGTTGACCTCGGGGATCACCAGCGGCACGCCGGGCGCCAAACGGAACCGCGAAGAATCGTCGATACACCACACCCCGGCGGCGGCCAGGCGCGGGGCGTATTTAGCGGACACCTCGTCCGTGGAAACAAAAAACACCAGGTCGGCTTTTTTAAGCGCGTCCAGCGAAGGCCGCAGGCAGGCATATTTTTTACCCCGAAACCAAACCACCGCCGGGCGGCGGCCGGAATTAAAAGGATAAAATTCGTTTACCGGGAAGCGGCGGCTTTCCAGCAGCTCCAGCAGCTGGCCGCCCACCATCCCAGACGCGCCCACCACGGCCACATTAAGTTTTCTTGCCATATAGCGCACTTCCCCGCGGCTTACGCGCTCACTCCTGCACGACGGGCGCCCGGCCCGCGGCCGGCACCACCACTTCTTTGGAATACCCCGTATTCTCCAGGTTATCCACCGCCGCGGCGCGCAGGTAGAACATGTCCCGCGAAATTTCTTCCCGGCCGAAACTCCAGAAGTAAGGGGCCTTGAACATATAGCGCGTAACACGCTGCCAGTCGAATTTGTCGTAAGAAACTTCCAGCCACGCCGCGCGGATATCCTCGCCCACCACGGCAAACGAGGCGGTTATGCTGCGGGCGTCCAGTTCGGCCATGAAGCCCTTTATAAAAACCTTGTACTCGTTGGCGGGGATAAGTTTTACGGCTATCGCGGGCTTAAGCCCGGAAACCGGGATGTCAAATACCCCGTCGCCGGAAGGCGGATTGCCCTTTACGGACCGGCTCAGCCAGACATCCTCCTCGGTACTGTCCGACTTGGCCGCGGCCACTATGGGGGAGCTGGACGACGCTATAAAATATCTGGAAGAAGACCAGAGCGCCATATAGCTGGGTTTTTCTATGGACAGCCGGGACAGGGGAATCTCCGTCCAGAACCAGCGGGCCGAATCCACCCCCTCAAGATGGTCGTTGGGCAGCGGCTCGCGCGGGATATCCGCCGCGTCCACAAGGAAATACATATTCTCGGAATTGAAGACAGGCTCGCTGTTTATGGCCAGGTAAATTTTACCCGGGATAGGCCGCGGATCCCAGGCCATGGGCCAGGACATTATTTTAGACCGCCCCAGCTTGGCCCCTATAAAAGCCCTGGCAAAAGGGGCGGCGGTCACGGGCGGCAGTTTTACCACCCAGCAGTTGTTGTAGCCCACGTACCAGTCTGCGTGAAAGCCGCCGTCGGCGTAAAGATAATACTTGCCCAGGTCCTTCTCCAGCGCGTGGTACACCGGCACCGGCGACTTTACGGAAAAAGCCGGGCCCTTGTCACCCTCGGGCGCGGACGCCACCTGGGCCGCGCACGGCAGGCAGAATACGGACAACACCGCTAACGACGAAAGAAAACGCATCTGTCCCCTTTGCGCTACTTCTGTAAAATTTGTGTCACCCTGTCCAAATCGTCCAGCGAATAATAATGCACCACGATTTTACCATTTTGGGGCCCGGACCCGGGGCAGATATCCACCTTGGTCCCCAGGCGCTTTTCAAGCGCCGCCTCCAGCGCCTGCACCTCGGGGCTTTTGCGCTGCGCGCCGCGCGTTTTGCGTTCGGCGCCTTTGCGGGGCGCGTGGAACCCGCGGGCGAAATCCTCCACGTCGCGCACTGTAAGTTTTTCCGCCAGAATGCGCAGGTAAAAGTCGCGGCGGCGGGCCACATCCGGCACCGAGATCAGCGCCCGGGCGTGCCCTTCGTCGATCAGGCCAGCCTGCACACCCTGCAGAATATCGTTTTCAAGGTCCAGCAGCCGCAGGGTATTTGATACCGTGGTGCGCGATTTATGCACACTGCGGGCGATATCCGCCTGGGAAACGCCGAATTCATCCATCAACTGCCGGTAGGCCAGGGCGGTATCCACAGCATTAAGATCTTCGCGTTGTATGTTTTCTATAAGTGAGAGTGCCAGCTTAGCCTCATCATTAAGGTCTTTTTTTACAATAGCGTCAATTTCGGTCAATCCCGCTATTTTGGAAGCGCGCAGGCGGCGCTCACCGGCCAGCAGCTCGTAAGTTTCCGTGCCGCCATCTTTCCACACTGAAATAGGCTGTATCAAACCACGCTCTTTTATGGAATTGGCAAGCTCGGCTAATTTAGCTTCGTCGAAATTGCGCCGCGGCTGAAAGCGGTTAGGAATTATCTTGTCCACCGGTATCCGCTGAACAACGTCACCGGAAATATCGTTATCTTGAACCTTGGTGATAAGGGAATCTATTCCCCTGCCTAAAGCCTTTCTCATAATTTCTCCTTAAATAACAAGCACAATTTGATATTTAACCTGCATGCCTGCCACAAAAATCATCAGCAAGTCACACCTTATCCGCCCAAGTCATACTCCAGCTCAGCGGCCTCATTAACATAAAGACCGGATTTTTTATATCCCTCGATATCCACACCCCTCCGGGAAAGGAACTCTAAGGCAAGATCCTTGTAAGCCAGCGCGCCGCGGGAGCTGGGATCATAAACAAAGATCGACTGCCCGAAGCTGGGCGCCTCGGCCAGGCGCACATTGCGCGGAATAACGGTCTGATATAAACGCTGCCCATAGTACTTACCAATCTCGCTCTTTACCTGGTTGGCAAGATTTATCCTGGCGTCATACATGGTAATAACCCCGCCATCCAGCCGCAGGCCAGGATTCAGTGCCAGGCGCATTTTCTCAACGGTATTCACAAAATAGGCCAACCCCTGCATAGCGTAATACTCACACTGCACCGGGGTGATAATAGAATCGGAAGCGGTAAGGGCATTTATGGTAAGCAGCCCCAGCGAGGGCGGACAATCTATTATTATATATTTGTACATACCGCGAACCTTATCCAGCGCCCGCTTGAGCACCGACTCGCGAGAGAGCTCGCTAACCAGTTCTATTTCAGCACCCGCCAGGTTATGACTGGTGGGAACAACATCCAACCATTCCACAGAAGTCTGGTGTATGGCCGCCTCTATAGGAGCCTTCCCGCACATAACATCATAGATATTGTTGTGCTTTTTGGTGATATCCACCCCGAGCCCGCAGGTTGCATTGCTCTGGGGATCAAAGTCCACAAGGAGCGTCTCATAATCAAAAGACGCCAAAGCCACGGCGAGATTAATTGCCGTGGTAGTTTTACCGACACCGCCCTTCTGATTTGCTATTGCAACTATTTCAGCCATGTCCGCTCCATTGCTCGCGTATATGCCGCAGACGGAGAACACCCCGCATACGGATTTTAAATGTTTTCACGTGAAACGTGCCCGAAACCTGCCGAGATAATTTTACAGTTTTAATTCAGACAAGTCAAACCTGCCGTCTTCCCTTACCCGAAAAAATAGCACTAAAGCGCGGGCCTTTGGAGAAAAAACATCTTCATGGTGTTTTCAGGCGACCGTGTTTTCACGTGAAAACACCCCCTAATCGACAAGCGCAGCGCCCCTACTCTATAAAAATCTCCACCTTGTCCCCACCATCCTGAACATCCACTATTCTCATAGACTCCTGTCCGTTAATAGCATCCCGTATCTTATCCAGATCCACATTGTAGCCCCTATCAGCAAGCTTGGCCCCTATCTTACTCTCCATAAAGGGTGCCATAAACTTGGCCCAGCCCAGGGGAATACTAACATTAACCTTGGGCTCCACAGCCCCACCCTCATATACGCGTATACGCAGCGCCCGCGCGCGCGCCCCCCCGCCGCCGGACCTGGGCTCACCCAAAGCTTCCAGCAACCCCATAGCCTCAACCGAAGAAACCTTCCCCCCCTCCAGCATTTTAAGTATCCGCAGTTTTTCCTCGTTCATATTTTACCTTCCCTTATTCTTCCAGTCTCTTCAACAGCCCGATAGCATCCTGCGCGGTCATCTCCCCCCGCTCCAGGCGCGCAACTATTTCCATACGGCTTTTCTTCGCCTCCACCTGCAGGCTACCCAAACCAAGCCTATTAAGCAATGCGTCCAGGCGCGCCTTCACGGTAGGGTAAGAAATATTTAACTGCCGCTCCACTTCTTTTATGCTGCCGCGAGCGGCAAGGAAGATCTTTAAAAATTCCCCCTCCTCCGCCGAAAGCGAGGCAAAAATGGGCAGACCAAAAGAACCCCTTATCATGGTTTTACAATCCGAGCAGCAAAGCTCAGTTACCACCAGATTTCCACTGCAGGAAGGGCACGCATTAGGAATACTCATATTATTAATTTTTCCTTAATTTTATTAAGAGTTGAGTTAACTTAATAAAGCCTAGCATACAATTAATCAATAATCAAGACCCAAGTGTAAAAAATCCTATTTTTATAAAATGGAAAGGCCCGGACAAAGCCGGGCCTTTTCAGACATTGAACTTGTTTTATGCGCTAAACTTATTTACCTTTCTCTATAGAGATAAATGGCACACCGGCACCCACATACCCCGGCAGCACACCATTCCATTTCTCTATAGCTTTAAGTTGGGCATCCACCTTGCGCAGCTCAATAAGGGCGGGGGTAACCTGCTCGCGCTGCATGCGTAAAGCCTCCGCTTCACCGCGGGATTTAGCTATCTGCTGCTCGGCATCACGCTTGGCCTTCTCCACAAGCTTGCCGGCCATCTGAGCCTGCTGGTCGGCCACCTGTTTGTCTTCCACGGCTTTAAGGAATTGCTCGGTGAAGTCCAGGTCCACCACGGAAATATCGGTGACGATGATTTCTTTTTTTGTGAGCCGTTCTTTCACTTCCGAATTAAGCTCCATAACAAGCTCGTTACGCTCGGCAATAACCCTTTCGGCGGTGTAACGGGCGGCTATCGCCTTAAAAACTTCCTGCACGGCGGGATCAACTATATTTTCCACATACGAGGGCCCCAGGTTGCGAAAAATACTGACCGCTGTCTCCTTCTGTATACGATGATTCACAACAAGACGCGCATTCATTGTCTGCAGGTCCTTGGAGAAAGCCTGCGTCTTGATATTAGCGCGCTGTATTTGTATGGAGAATTTGGTAATGTTCTCCACAAAAGGCATCTTGAAATGCAGCCCCTCGCTGTAAGAATCCACTATAGAACCCAGGCGGGTCTTAATGGCCACTTCGCCGGGGGGGACTATAAAGAAGGCCGAGAAAGATATCGCGACCAGGGCAAGCACGACTATTGGCCCGAACAATTTACCGGTTAAATCCTTTTCCATTTTACCTCCGGCCGAATCCTTGGTCAAGGTGTTCAGCAATTCTTTCAGATCCTCAAAAAATGAGTTTTCCATACAATTAAGGAGTATACATTAATCCCCCGGGAAGGGCAAACGCGCGGGCCGAAAACTAATCCCACCCCATATCCTCGAAACCCCTGTCCCCGCCGGAAAACCGCGGCTCCGGGGGGGGGACCGCGGCGGGGGCGGCCGCGCGCCCGGGCGGCTTGCCACCTGACGGTGCCGCTGTTACAGATAGAGCAGCAGCCGGCACTGCCCAGTTACGCCCGATACGGATAGCGGCAAGCTGCCCTTTTTTAACACGCTTGAAAACCGCTATGCGGCTTATCCCGAGACGCACGGCGGCCTCCGGAACAGAAAGATACTCTTTGGCCATATGTTAACTAATGTTAACCATATTATACAATACATCAGTAAAAAAATTAAAAAGAATATTTATGGGAAATAAAGTTGCGGGCCCACAAGCCATCACAGGCCCTAGTTAACATATGTTAACCGCAAGGGAATCTATTTAAAAGCAAACCACCTCCGGCCTACAGCAAACCCCCATATATAAGGAAGAGGCGCTTTAAAAGCGCCGCCCTAATTTATATACTGTGTTAAATGAGGATACTGATCCTGGGCGGCACAAGCTTTTTCGGCAGGGAAACGGCCATACGGCTGCTTAAAGCCGGCAATGATGTAACCGTTTTCTCCCGGCGCGCGCCTGTTGAAGACTTACCCCTCGATATACGCCAGTCCCGCGGGGACCGCACCGTTGAAATAGACCTCGCACGCATGGCCCTGGAACCCTGGGACGCGATAATAGATAACATCTGCTGCACCGCCGATGACGCAAAAAAGGCCCTTCGGGTCTTCAGCGGCCGCACGGGGCAGTATATCTTCACCTCTTCAGCTTCGGTATATTCTTTATTTGAAGGCTCTTCCTCTCCGTTCCGTGAAAACCAGACCGCACTGCTCAAGCTTAAGGAACCGCTAAAAGAGAAATATGCCTATGCCCTGGGCAAGCACGCGGCGGAAACAGAATTCCTTGAAGCGGCCAGGACAAAAAGTTTCCCGGTAACCATAGTGCGCCCGCCTTTAGTGATAGGCCCCAACGACGCGACGCTGCGGGCCTATTCCTACTGGCTGCGCCTGGCGGACGGCGGGCCGCTGTTCCTCCCGGGATTCGCGTTCAATAACCGTTTTGTTTTCTCAAAGGACATGGCGCGCGGGCTGGAAGCGCTTATCTATTCCCAAACCGCCACGGGCGGCGTTTACAACCTCGGGGACTCCCAAACCATGACCCTGGATGATTTTGTGAAGATCTCCGCGCGCATCATGCACCGGGACGCGCAGATACTTTACCCGGATTACTCCTGGCTAAAAGATAGCGGTTTTTCTTTCGACGCCTCTCCCTTTTCCACGGGGGGGGATTTCGTAGTGGACATCGCCCGCGCCGAAAAGGACCTGGACTGGGCCTCCACGCCCGCGCCGGCCTGGATAGAGGAAAGCATAAACTGGTATCTTTTCAGCTACACCGGGCCAGCCCCGCACAATTATGCCGCAAGGAAACAAGAACTTGAACTGGCAAAAAAATGGATCATGAAACTATGAACAGCAAAACTAACGCCGACAGGGCAAAAAAAATAAAACTTTTTCTGATGGACGTGGACGGCGTGCTTACGGACGGGAAGATGTACTACCTCCCGGGCCGCGGCCGGGAAATGGTGGAAGTCAAAGCCTTCCATTCCCTGGACGGCATAGGCCTGCGCCTGCTCAACCAGTTCGGGATACTTACCGGGGTAATAACCGGGCGGGAATCCCCGGGTACGGAAGAGCGCGCCCGCGGCCTTGGCATGAGCTACGCCTACCAGGGCTTTTTATCCAAACTGGAGCCGCTGCGCCGGATACTTGCCGCCACTGGCCTGGCGCCCGAAAACGTGGCCTACATGGGCGACGACTGGACCGATATCCCGGTACTCAGGGCCGCGGGGCTGGCCTGCGCCCCGGGCAACGCCCTGCCGGAAGTAAAAAAAGCCTCCCACCTGGTAACCCGCAAAGAGGGCGGCCTGGGCGCGGTGCGCGAGGCCTGCGACTTCCTGCTGAAAAGCCAGGGACACTGGGGGCGCGTGATGGAATGCGTGGAGACCGCGCATTGGCCGCCCATAAAACAACCTGCCCTGCATATAGTGCGCGCGTCGGGAATCCGGGGGAGAAAATGAAATATTTACCGGCCACTACGCTGGTGCTGACCTACGCCGCGGGCCCGGATATTTTCAAACTGGAACTGAAGAAACCGGCGCCGCAAAAAAAATCCGGCCGCTGAGCCGGCAGAGGCCAATATAATGGGACAAATCCTTACAGCTTTCGGCGCGGGCGTCATGTCTTTCTTTTCGCCCTGCATACTCCCGCTGCTGCCGGCGTATCTTTCCATGCTGTCCGGCTTTTCCGCCAGTGAAATAATGAAGGGCTCGGCCGGAGTCTCCATCCACAAAGTGGCGGGCCGGGCGGCTATCTTTATAGCGGGCTTTACCCTCGCCTTTGCCGGCATGGGGGCGGCGGCCTCGGCGCTGGGCAATACGCTGGCGGCGCACAAAGACCTTATGCTCCGGGTGTTCGGGATGATAATGGCGCTGCTGGGCGTGCATATGACGGGAATTTTCAATTTCACCGTACTGAATTACGAAAAGCGTTTTTCCATGCGCAATATAGCGCAGGGTCCGGCCGGGGCTTTCCTTATGGGTTTCGCCTTCGCGCTGGGGTGGTCGCCCTGCATAGGGCCCATACTAGCGGTCATACTGGGTCTGGCCGCGGCGGCAGGCACGGTCTGGAAAGGGGTGACGCTGCTGCTGGCCTACTCGGCGGGACTGGCCGTTCCGCTGCTGGCGGCGGCGCTGCTCACCGCGGAATTTTTCGCGCTCATCGCCAGGTTCAAAAGCGCCATGCGCTGGGTGGAACTGGCGGCCGGGCTGGTTCTGATAATTTTCGGCGGGCTTTTATTCTTCGACAAACTGATGTTCGTTGTTTAGCAGCCGGGTAGTTTGCGGGAACCGGTCTTTACCAGCGGCACGCCGGAGCCGCACAGCAGGCAGGCGGCGGCGCCGGAATCCGAAAGATATTATCTAATTTCCGCTGACTTCATCTGGTTGCGAGCTCCGCCAGCATGGCGGCGGCCGCGGCGGCGGGGTCCGTGGCGGCGGTGATGGGCCGGCCCACCACTATAAAATCCGCGCCCGCGGCCGCCGCCTCGCGCGGGGTACGGGAACGTTTGGGATTCTGGTCGTCGCCGGCGCTCACGGCCCCGCAGGCGGCCGGCCGTATGCCGGGGGTAATAAACTTGAGTTTGTGGCCGCAAAGACCCTGAATGCGGATAAGCTCGCCCGGAGAACATACAACGCCGTCGGCGCCGTTCTCCGCCGCCTGGGCGGCAAGCAGTTTCACCGTTTTGTCTATACCGCCCCGGAAACCCGCCCGGAAAAGGTTATATTCGCTGAAACTTGTAAGCACCGTTATACCCCAGAGTTTCGGACGCCTTTCAAGTTCCGCACAGGCCCTCAGCGCTTCGCCGCCGCCCGAGAGGTGCAGGGAAACCGAGTAGACGCCCATTTTGGCCGCGTTTATGACGGCGTGTTTTACGGTATTCGGGATATCGTGGAATTTAAGGTCCAGGAAAACTTTGCCGCCGTGCTTATGCACCAGGTCCACGGCGGCCGGCCCCTCGGCGGTAAACAGCACGGAGCCCACCTTGAAATATTTTACCGAGCCTTTTAATTTTTCCAGCAGGGCCTGCGAAGCCTTAAGGCTGTCCGTGTCCAACGCCGCTATAAGTTCGGTTTTTGACATAAGAAATTGCCCCGGCTAGCCGCTCACCCCCGTCCCCCGGCGGGAACGGTCCAGGTGCTTCATTATTTCCTTTACGAGGAGCGGCCCTTCATAAACAAGCCCGGAATACACCTGCACAAGGCTGGCGCCAAGATCCAGTTTCTCAAGCGCCGCGGGGCCGTCAAAAATTCCGCCCGAGCCTATTATGGGAACGCGGCCTCCGGCCAGCGCCGCCACGCGCGACAGCACCGAGTTCGCCGCTTTCCTCAACGGCAGCCCGCTCAACCCGCCCTCATAAGACCGCCAGTAGGGGGGAACGGCGTCGCGGCTGGCGGTAGTATTGGTGGTTATCAGTCCGAACCCCAGTTCCGCCGCCAGCCTTACTACACCCTCAATGCCTGCGTCCGGAAGGTCTGGGGTTATTTTTATAAAAAAAGGTTTAACCCTGCCCTGCCCGGCCGCGTAGGAGAGCAGCGGCCCCATAAGCCGGCGCAGGCGCTCCCCCTCATGCAGGCGGTGCAGCTGCAGCGTGTTCGGAGAACTTATGTTAACGGCGAAATAACTGCCGTAGGAATAAAGCACCTTCAGGGTCTCAAGATAATTCTGCGGCGCGCCCTCGATGGAGCAGTCGGCGTTCTTACCTATGCTTATCCCAACCGGTATAGGCAGCGGCAGCAGGCCCTCAAGGGAGCGGGCGGCGTCCCAAGCGCCGGCATTATTAAAACCCATGCGGTTAATAATGGCCTTGCTTTCGCGCAGCCGGAAAACGCGGGGCTTCGGGTTGCCGGGTTGCGGCCGCAGGGTAACCGTTCCCAGCTCCAAAAAACCGAAGCCCAGGCCGGCCAAAAAACGCGCGGCCTCGCAGTTCTTGTCAAAACCGGCGGCCAGGCCTACCGGGTTTCTGAAGTCGATGCCGGCCACGGTAACCGGCATGTCCTTGGCCCGGGCCAGCAGGCTTACCAGTGAATTAAGCGGCGCCAGGCGCTGCAAAACGCACGCGCTTTTAATAACCGCGTCATGCACCAGTTCCGGATTGAAGCTGAACAGCAGCTGTCGCACCAGTTTTTTATAAAGGAAGCTCATGGTTGCCTTATCTTCGGGGCGGAAATAAATTAAACCGACCGCTAAATTCTAGCAAAAGACGCGGCCGCCGTTAAAAACAAATCTGCCCCCGGCAATAACCGCCGCGGGCCAGCCTTTCCAACGGCGTCCTTTTAACGGGGGAATTAGCGGAAAGGGAGGGAAAACGTTCCGGCACGCGCCTTACGGCCCGCGGGTCCACTATAGTGATGTTGGCATCGAACCCGGGGGGCAGTGGAGAAGCGTTGAGGCGCGCGAGAAAAGGGCGTAGTCCGCTGTCATTTCTTCCGTCTTTTAGCGGAATCTTTCCTGAGGTACAAGTAAAGTCCCGCAAGGCCGGCGGCCGCAAAAATAGCCCACAACGGATTTGAAGCGGCGGCGGGCGCGGAGGGGGAGGCCTGAACGGCCGCAGCGGTTGAAACTCCGGCCGCGACAGGCACTTCGGGAGATTTTTTACCGGCTTGACCGGGACTAACCAGAACAGGCGCCGTACCGGGAGCGGCAGAAGCCTCCAGAAACAGGGACCGGCGCGCCGGCGCGGCCGAACAGGCATCGGTTTTTTTTGAACAATCCTGGGCAAAAACAGGGACCGCGGCGCACAACAGGCCTGCGCCAGAGACCGCAGCGAACAACCTCGCGTATAATGAGTGTTTCATAGCTCGTTATTGTACCCGGCGAACTCCTTTATGGTTTTGCGTTTTCTCGGAGCGGGGGTTTCGTCAGGATAACCGACGGAGAGCAGCACTTCCACTTTTTTCCCGGCGCCCAGGCCCAGCGCCCGGGCCGCCGCCTTTGCGTCGAACCAGCCCAGCCAGCAGGTGCCCAGGCCCTGTTCGCAGGCCGCCAGCACAAAATGTTCCGCGGCTATGCCTATATCTACCAGCCGGAAATTAGTGTCCTGCACCTGGTTGCCCAGCCAGGCGCTAAGCTTGCCGGTGTCGGAAACCACCGCTACCATTACCGGCGCGGCCGCGGCGAATTTACAGGCGGAATACACCCCGGCAAAAACCCCGGCGCAAAATTTTTCTTTCAGGCCGGGTTCGTCTATGACTATGAACCTGTAGGGCTGGGCGTTACAGGCCGAAGGAGCCAGGCGCGAGGCCTCAAGGCAAATTTCCAGCTTTTCCCGCGCCACAGGCGCGGCCGTGTATTTGCGTATGCTGCGCCGCGCAGCCGCCAAGGCGAGGAATGTTGAAGAGGCCATGGTCATATTTTATAATATAAGTGGCAATTTTACGCCTACCCGAAAGGACCCTGAAAACCGGCGGGACACTTTATGAATAATATGAATAACTGGAAAGACGGCGTTAATTTCTCCATTACCGTATGCGACTCCGCCGGGAAAATAATAGAGCTGAACGGCAGGTCCGCCGCCACCTTCGCCAGGCACGGGGGGAAGGAGCTGCTGGGAGCCAGCCTGCTGGCCTGCCACCCCGAACCGGCCAGAACCAAACTTAAAAAAATGCTCACGGCTCCGTACACCAACGTTTACACCATAGAAAAAGCCGGGGTAAAAAAACTGATCTACCAGACCCCCTGGCTGAAAGACGGAAAGCCCGCCGGCCTGGTGGAGCTGTCGCTGGAACTGCCCGCAACGCTGCCGCACTTCGTAAGAAAACCTTAACCTGGCCCGCCGCTGCTTTGACCAGGGCTCATTGACGGGATTTCAGCCTCAACAGGCGGATAAGATTGGCGAAGCGGTGCCTGAAATCCCGCCAGGAAGCGAGAGTCCCCGCCCTTTGAAAGAGAAACACGGGGTTGAGCAAAAATGACAACCGGAAAAGCCTGGGGTCGTTAGTCTTCAGGTAACGTTCCACTCTCGACCGTGCCGCCTGCGGGGGGAAAGCGGCGCCCGGGCCGCCTCCGGCGCGGCGAACCCAGCCCGGGTCCAATGCGATCTGCCGGTATTCAAAAACATCACCCATATCGACCATAGAGTTGTTAAAAACCGGGTCCCGGAGCACCCGCAGGAAATCCTGGAATTCCGGATGTGTTTTTTTCCAGATGCATTGCCGCTCATACTCCGCCCGGGAAGCCCAGGTGCCCCAATCGTTCAAAAAAAAGAATTTAACGCTGTCGCACAGCGTTCCCAGGAATTCCTTAACGAACTGAGGCATCTCGTGGAAGTTGCGCTGCTGTACTACCATATTAAAACGGATAAACAGGGACTTATTATCCCGGCGCAATCCGGCCAGGAACTTCATATTTTCCATGAGCCGGCCCCAATCACCCCCTCGCCTGACAACGGCGTAGGTGTCGGGCGTTGCCGCGTCCACTGAAACGGCTATATTGCGGACATGGCGGTGGCATCTCCAAAGGCGCCGCCAGATTTGCTCCGTGAATAAGGTGCCGTTCGTCTGAAAATCTATCCTGATATGCGGACATTGTTCCCATTCAAAATTCTCCAGCAGATCCAGGAACACGGGCGAAGCGAAAGGGTCCCCGGACCCCGTAATATTCAGGGCGAGCGGGCGACTATGGTCCGAGGCCAGCAGGTCTTTCTTTAACAGGCCGGTCAGGCGTTTTGATTCTGCATGTTCGGGTGAGCCTTCGGTGAAACATTTTTTCCCGGTGCGGCAGCTGGGGCAGGACAGGTTGCAGGAAGCATCATAAGCGAGCATGACACTGCAGGGGAAGTGGTCCAGGATCACCTGTTGCCGGTCAACGATATGCTGCTGTTCACTGGTAAGCTGCTCGTAATCAAGCAGGCTTTCACGTTGGATAATATCGCACACCCTGTGATTGCAATACCGGTAACTCCCGTCAAGGACGGACTGCCTGATCTTCTGGGCCGCCGCGGAATTCCATAAACCTTTAAGTCCGGTTTCCTCCAATACGCCTATCTGCCGCGGCAGGCCCATCGGGCAGCATACGGTAACTTTGCCGCCAGCGTGGATCTGCACATCGCTGAACGGACCCGGACAGAATTTGCCGCTTAGAGAGGTCACGGTGTTCAGGCTGCCGTCACACTCTCTTTCCCATTGCGGGTTCACCGGAAAGTCATCATCTGAAATTTGAAGCTGCCCGGTCATGAAGAAGGTTATACCGCGCTGCCGCGCTGGAAGCGGCGGGCGATTTCGGCGGCGGAAAGATAGAACAACGTGGGGCGGCCGTGCGGACAATGATAGCTGTCATTCGTTTTGCGCAAATCGTCCATCAGGCGCGCGGCTTCCTGCGGTTTAACAAAATCGTGCGCTTTTATGGATTTCTTGCAGGCCATGGTGGCTGTAACATCGCGCTTGAGATCTTCGGCTGCTTTCGAGGGGTCTCCCAAGACTTCGGAGAGGTAGCCGATAAACTCCGCAAAAGCCGCCTGGGTGAAGCAGAACAGCGCCGGCGTGGCGCGCAGGAGCGCCACCGCCGGGC